>RCUL01000201.1_pt1 | contig 45288 bp, 45 predicted proteins | sample 2167521 | NCBI WGS metagenome assembly RCUL01 (sample SAMN09932745, study PRJNA488358) | compost metagenome | feature: garden; material: soil; isolation source: compost soil in acetic acid-enriched culture | place: Germany: Experimental Botanical Garden Goettingen | collected 2016-01-27
CTAAAGCATCGCTTTCTACTGACTCGTTCATCTCTGCTGCATCGTTCCAGGAAACAACTCGTGTGTTAACTGAAGCGGCTGTAACAGGTAAAGAAGATGATTTACGTGGCTTGAAAGAAAACGTTGTAGTGGGTCGCTTGATTCCAGCTGGTACTGGTCTTGCATATCACCTAGAACGTCGTCGTCAAGAAGCAGAAGCTGCTGAAGTTGAGCTTCACAATGACTTCAGCGAAGTAGACCAAGCATTCAGCCAAGCATTAAACTCAGAACAATTCTAAGTTTAGACTGGCATTAAAAAAGGCACCTAAGGGTGCCTTTTTTATTTATAACAATTAAAAGTGGTAATTACAAAAACATATTGAAGAGCCATTATTTTATTACTTAAGCGGGATAAACCCTCCACAAAAACATATTAGGCTACCTGCTTATGAAGACTGGAGTAAATCTAATGAAAAAAATGATGATGATTGTTAGTGTTGGCCTGATGTCAACAACTTTATTTGTTGGTTGCCAGAATGTAAGCCCAGAAAGTAAACGTATTGGTTCAGCTGCGATTGGTGGTGGTGCAGGTGGTGCCGTCGGTAAACATGTGGGCGGTAATATTGGTGCAGGTTTAGGAGCGGCACTTGGTGCAGGTGTTGCAGTTAATGCAAAAGGGTCTAGTAGTAAAACCGTTCGTAATAGCGCAATTGGTGCTGGTGTCGGTGCGGTATTAGGTGGAGCAATCATTGGTGGCGACACTGGTGCTGCTACAGGTGGAGCACTTGGTGGTAGTGCAGGCGCAGCTTATGAAGAGAAGAAAGGGAAGTACTAAAAGTATCCTTAATAATGTTTAAACCTTAGAAGTCTTTATCTTATTAAAGACTTCTTTTTTATAATTAAAATTTCAAGGAATAGGTGTAAAAGGAAGAGCTTTACAAAATATCAATCGATTAGGACAGACGAATAACACAATCTGATCAAATTCCTCATAAAAGAGGATTATGCTTTTTATTAGAACAGATAATAGTGAGTATGGTCATGAAAAAAACAATTGGATTAGTTTCTGCTGTGATGCTGTCTACGCTTATGTTTACGGGTTGCCAAAATATGAGTCCATCTGACCAGCGTATTGGTGCAGCAGCAGCAGGTGGCGCACTAGGTGGTGGCTTAGGTAACCATGTAGGTGGTGGTGTTGGTGCAGGCTTAGGTGCAGCCGTAGGTGCTGGTGTTGGTTCAAATACCCAAGGCGGTAGTAAGCAAACCACGACTAAGAGTGCGATCGGAGCGGGTATCGGTTCTGTGGTAGGTAAAGCAATATTGGGTGGTGACTCTGGTGCTGCAATTGGCGGTGCGATTGGTGGTGGTGCTGGTGCAGCAATTGAAGAGAAAAAATAAAAATTTAGCAAATTAATAAAATAAGCGCTTATTCAGCGCTTATTTTTATTGTTGAAAGGGTTTTGCTTTTTTACGTCTGATATAAAGCGTTTTTTGAACTTCAGCAATTCTTACTCCAGTTTCATCAAAAATGTTTAAATAATAGGTTCTTAAAACAGGTTCGAAGTTGTCGGCAAGTTCACGAATTTGCTCAATTTCAGCCAAGTCGACTCGAATATCTGCATGCACAGTGCTTCGACCAGGGGAAAGAAAATTAATTTCAGCAGCTTTATCCCAAACAATATATTTTGATCCGAGATGATGCAGCAGAATCATCATATAAAATGGATCAACCATTGAATAAATACTGCCCCCGAAATGCGTTCCAACCAAATTTTGGTTTTTCCAAGTCAGAGGCATTTTTACTCGTACATGACAAAGTTCTAAATTCATGATTTCAATATAAATCCCTGCTCCTCGATAAGGAGGGTAGTGATTAAATAGAAATTTTGAAATCGTAGGATTGTTCTGAAGTCTTCTTAAAATAGCCATAATAGTCAATTTTTTTTATTGAAACAGTATTCATACTAGATAAGTATCATCTTTTTTATATTGATGGCAATGCTCTATCCGACTAACGACATGATCGATTGAAAAACAAGATAGGAAATGATTATGCAGCCAAAAGTTCATACAGTAACAACAAGCGACCAACAAACGCTTTGTGCCAAGACATGGGGCGACGAAAAAAATACACCGTTGGTTTTAGTACATGGTTATCCTGACAATCAAGAAGTATGGGAATCAATCATTGAACATTTAATCAATGACTTCTACATTGTCACCTATGATGTACGTGGGGCGGGTTTGTCTTCTATACCAAAACGTATACGTGATTACCGTTTAGAGCGTTTATCTCTAGACTTACAAGAAGTTGTTGATGAATTATTACCAAATCGTCAATTTCATATGGCTGCGCACGATTGGGGTTCTATCCAGTCTTGGGAGTCGGCAACAGAGCCTAAATTTAAAGGGCGTTTATTGTCATATACAACAATTTCTGGACCATGTCTTGATCACGCCGCTTTATTCTTACGTGACAAATTTAAATCTGCACCAAGCCATGTTTTAAAAATATTAACTAAATCATGGTATATCGGTGCATTTCATCTTCCTCTACTAGCACCAACAGTGTGGTCTCTTTTTAGCCCGGAAAAATGGGGGAAAGTTCTTACTCAGCTGGAGAGGAAAAGTAATTTACCTTTAAATAATAATATTAATGCAGATGGTAAATATGGCATTAATTTATATCGTGCCAATTTTATTCCTCGTTTAACTGGCCCACGTCAACGTTATGCGCAATGTCCAGTTAAAGCGGTTATTTTAAAATATGATACTTTTGTGAGCCCTGAATATATCACTGAGGCTATGCCAAAGTGGGTAGAAAAATTTGAATATGTAGAGCTCGAAGCAAATCACTGGGCAATTCTGAGTGAGCCTGCAAAAATTGCAGATCATATTCGTCAGTTTATTAAGGCTCAGGCTTAATGATTGAGTGACTGCATAAAACAGTTAATTCGGCGATATTTTCGGCTTCATAGATCTGAATCTGATAGAATATCGCCTTTTGTTTTGCTCTGAATTTATTCATGAATGCTGTCGTTATTGCGATTGCAGTGATGTTTTTATTATCACTGGCACGCGTTTCTGTCGTACTGACTTTAGTGGTTTCTGCCATTGTAGGCGGCCTCGTAGCAGGTTTAAGCCTTTCTCAAACCGTTGATGCCTTTAACGCTGGTCTTGGTGATGGTGCTGAAGTCGCACTTGCCTATGCGGTGCTAGGAGCATTCGCTCTAGCACTTTCAAAATCTGGTTTACCTGATTTACTTGCTCATAAACTTATTGGTTTGTTGGGAATGGAAGCGGGAAAAAGCCGTCAAACTAAAGTGAAATATCTACTATTAGGTATTTTACTTATTTCAGCTATTTTCTCTCAGAACCTTATCCCGGTTCATATTGCCTTTATTCCTGTACTCGTTCCGCCATTATTACGGGTAATGAACCATTTAAAGTTAGACCGTAGAGCCGCAGCCTGTGTGCTTACTTTAGGTTTGGTCGGAACTTATATTTTCCTTCCAGTTGGGTTTGGTGCAATTTTCCTTGAACAAATTTTGATGGGAAATATTAACAAGGTCGGTGCAGCGTACGGCTTACATGTAGAGCGTGGGATGATGTCAATTGGCATGGCCATTCCAGTTTTAGGAATGGTTTTAGGTACTTTGGTTGCTGTATTTATTAGCTACCGTAAACCAAGGATTTATGCCGATCGTGCTATTACGCCAACCGCAACGATTGATTTAGATAAGCCTCTTCGTGCAACTACTCAAGTCGAAACAGCTGACTTAAAAGCAGATGCTGAAGAGTTAAAGCATGAGGCAGAGCAGGCACCAGTGATTGCAAAGAAAACCATTTTTATGGCACTCCTTGCAATCGGTCTGACACTCGCTGCACAGCTCTATTCCGGTTCAATGATTTTAGGTGGTTTAGTCGGTTTTGCTGTTCTATCTACTGCTGGAATTTTTAAGTGGCAAGATGCAGATGATGTCTTTGTACAAGGCATGCGGATGATGGCTTTGGTGGGTTTCATTATGATTTCCGCTGCGGGCTTCGCATCAGTGATGACACATACAGGCGATATAAATCAGCTAGTGAATGGTGTAGTCGATATTATCGGAGATAATCGCGCACTTGCGGCTTTCTTAATGCTTTGTATTGGTTTATTTGTCACAATTGGTATTGGTTCATCTTTCTCAAGTGTACCTGTACTTGCTGTCATTTATGTACCTTTATGCGTACAGTTTGGATTTTCACCATTAGCGACTATTGCTCTTATTGGGACGGCAGCAGCATTAGGTGATGCAGGTTCACCAGCTTCTGATTCAACCTTAGGACCAACAGCTGGTTTAGGTGTAGATGGGCAACATGATCATATTTGGGATACGGTTGTACCTACATTTATTCATTTTAATATTCCGCTATTAATTTTTGGCTGGATTGCTGCAATGGTTTTATAAGTTTTTTATAAAATATTGAATGATTAACCTTCTTAATGATGATCTTTAGATTTAAATTAAGAAGGTTTTTTATTGAACAAATAAAAGATGTATTTAAAATAAATTATATTAAAATACTCAGAATTAAAAAGTATATTAAAATGGTTGGTAATATAAAATAATCTTGATTAATGAGGTTGGATTTAAAACCAATTAAAATAGTCAGTTAATATATAATTTTATTTAAAACAGATATTTAAAAATAAACGATAAAATAATTTTATAATAAGTATTGCATGATTTTAAAATACATGTTTATTATAAATATAAATAAGTTTGGAGATATTAAAGTGTTCAAAAAAGCTTTGGTTGTTGCATTAATGGGGATGTCTTCTTTTACTTTTGCTGGTAACTGGCAAGTTAAATTTGGTGGGAGTGTTATTGCTCCATCAGAAGACACAACAACTCCTTTGGGTGTGGTAAAAGCAGATAATGAATATGCATTTACGCCATCAGTAGAATACTTTTTTGGTCAATCTCCATTTTCGGCAGAGTTATTATTAGCAACACCTATTAATCATGATGTTTTGTTAGATGGAAACAAGGTAGCGCGTATTAAACAGTTACCACCGACAATTACAGCAAAGTATCATTTTAAAAACTCGACACGTTTCACACCATATATAGGTGTTGGTGCAACCGCATTTATTCCTTGGGATGAAGAAGGGGTTGCTGACAAAGTTAAAGAAGATTTTGGTGTAGCAGGGCAAGTTGGTTTTAATTTCCAGCCTGCTGATGCTAAAAACTGGGGAGTATTTGTAGATGTTCGTTATATGGATATTAGTCCGGAAGTTACTTTAACAAATGGTGCTAAGTTTGATTTAGATATTAATCCGTTTGTTTACACTTTAGGTTATAGCTATAAATTTTAAGCATAATAATAAATAGAACAATATAATAATAAACCTAGACTCAGGCACCTCACATATATTTTATGTGAGGTTTTTTTATGAGTTTTACTTGCACTAAAAAAGCATAAAACAGACAGTTTTCTACACATCTTATGCATATTTTTTTCTAAACTAATTTTTATTCATTACAAACATGGGAATAAAATCATGAATAACAAATTAGCGATGTGTTTGGCTCTTTTTAGTGGTATTGCTTTTACACAGAGTTTGCAAGCCGCAAGTTTCTCGTGTGATGCTGAAAAAACTAAAACGGAAAAGAGTATTTGTAAAAATCGTTCCTTAAATGATGCAGATGTAAAAATGGCAACAACTTATCAAATTGTTCTGCATGCTTTACCAATGGGCGGGCGGGACAACCAAAAAGATGCTCAGCAGCAATGGCTGAAAAAAAGAAATGCTTGTGCTGCTGGTGTAAGTTGTATTGCTAAAGCTTATCAACAACGTCAAAAGCAGTTAGACACAATATTGCAAGATAGAGTGCTAAGCCATGGTCCATTTTAATTAGAGTAAAAATTTTTAATATTCAGGATTGAAAAATTCTAGAAGTACTCCATTCATAAAGCATTCGAGAACAAACAGACTTCAAAATTTAAGGAGTGATTTATGAGTGAACAAGCATCACAAAATTATAGTTTCCAAGCGGAAGTTGCACAGCTTTTACATTTAGTGACGCATTCTCTCTATTCTAACCCTGAGATTTTCTTACGCGAGCTTATCTCTAATGCATCAGATGCATGTGATAAGTTGCGCTTTGAAGGAATTAATCATCCTGAATATTATGAAAATGATCCAGATTTACATGTACGAGTCATTTTAAATAAAGAAGATAAAACTTTAACGATTTCTGATAACGGTATTGGCTTAAACCAGCAAGAAGCGATTGATAACTTAGGTACGATTGCAAAATCGGGTACTAAAGATTTCATGTCAAAATTGACTGGTGATCAAAAAGCAGATGCTCAGTTGATTGGTCAATTTGGTGTTGGCTTTTACTCAGGTTTTATTGTTGCCGATAAAATTACCGTGGAATCACGCCGTGCGGGTCTAGATGCATCTGAAGGGGTGCGTTGGATTAGCGGTGGTACAGGCGAGTTTGAAGTTCAGCAAATTGATAAGGCTTCACGTGGCACCGACATCATTCTTCACTTGCGTGATGATGCGCTTGATTATTTAGAATCTTATAAAGTTAAGCAGATCGTTAATAAATACTCTGACCACATTAGCTTGCCAATTGAAATGCAAAAAGAAGTTTGGCAGGAAGAAGAGGCGGCTGAAGGCGAAGAGTCTAAAGGCGGTCAAATGGTTAAAACTGGCGAGTGGGAAGCGATTAACTCAGCCAGTGCTTTATGGACACGTAACAAGAGTGAAGTGACTGAAGAGCAGTACATTGAGTTCTATAAAAACTTAACTCATGACTTTGATGCACCACTAGCTTGGGCGCATAACCGCGTTGAAGGTAGTACCGAATATACCCAATTACTTTATATTCCAAGTAAAGCGCCACATGACATTTTTACTCGTGAAGCCAAAGCGGGCATTAAGCTCTATGTCAAACGCGTCTTTATTATGGACGATGCGGATAATTTAATTCCAAATTACTTACGTTTTGTTCAAGGTGTGGTGGATAGTGCCGACTTACCGCTTAATGTAAGCCGTGAGTTGCTACAAGAAAGTCGTGATGTAAAAACGATTCGTGAAGGTAATGCACGCCGTGTATTAACTGTGCTTGATGGTTTGGCTAAATCGGAAGATGAACAAGACCAAGAAAAATTCAAGACCTTCTATAGTGAGTTTGGTTCAGTCATTAAAGAAGGCTTGGGCGAAGACTTTGGTAACCGCGAACGTATTTTAAAATTATTACGTTACGCGACTTCAACAAATGATGAAGTGACGACTTCTTTCGCTGACTATAAGGCACGTATGAAAGAGGGCCAAAAAGCCATCTATTATGTAACTGCTGACAGTTTAGCGGCAGCGAAAAACTCGCCTCAGCTTGAGTTGTTCAAGAAAAAAGGCATTGAAGTCTTATTAATGGCAGAGCGTGTTGACGAATGGGCAATGAACTTTGTTCAAGAGTTTGAAGGTACGCCATTAAAGAATGTCTCTAAAGGTGCTGTTGATTTAGGTGACTTACAAGATGCTGAAGAGAAAAAGGCACTTGAGCAAGCAGCTGAACAGTTCAAACCTGTTGTTGATAAGCTAAGTGATTCATTGAAAGCGAAAACCAAAGAAGTACGCGTAACTACGCGTCTGGTCGATTCTCCTGCGTGTTTAGTAACAAGCGAAGGTGAGTTATCGCCTCAACTCATCCGTATGTTAAAACAAGCGGGGCAAGAAGTTCCTGAAATTAAGCCAATTTTAGAAATTAACCCTGAACATCCATTAGTGAAAAAACTTGAAGGTTCAGAACATTTTGATGATTTGGCAAATGTGATTTTCGATCAGGCTGTTATTGCTGAAGGTGGTTTACCAGAAGATCCGGCAGCTTATGTAAAACGTATTAACAGCTTATTGCTGAAATAATTCAGTATAAAAAAAAGCCTCTGAACCTTCAGGGGCTTTTTTGTGGATAAAGAAAGAGTTATCCACAATTTGATAATTTTTGACTAAAAATTAGCTTCTAGATTCATTTGAACGCTGAGTTGATGTCTCGGATCATCATCAATATGGTTAAAAAAGTTAAGGTCATTTTGCATAAAAAGCCAATTTCGCCACACAGGCTGGCGCCACGAAATATAAGGTCCCCAGCTATTTAGTCGCATATCATTTTTGGTATATATACCACCACTATAAACACCGTAAGTCAGACTATTATCTTTTACAAACTCAAATTGTTGAAAAGTCCAATTTCCCCAGTTGTAATCTTCATTTTCGCCCTTGTTTACATTAAATTTATTCGAAAATAATGTGTTATCTTGCATTTTCTGCGTTAGGTTTAAGGTGGTTTCAGTGTAGTGCCGGCTGGTCGAACCGTAACGAAATATCTGTTCTGTATCCAAACTAATGTTATGCCTTAAATTCCATTTTTTCTTTGCCAAAAATTGTACATAGACATCACTTTCTGAGTTTGAACCTAAATCAAGATTATTTTCAAAAGGCATCCAGGTTGAAATAGTGGTCCAGCTTGCAGTGAGTGGATTAGTTGGTTCAATTTGATTTGATGATGATTTCTTCTTTTTCTTACCTAAGGCTTTATAAGGGTGTTCAGGCTGGGTTGCACGCATCCATAACGTATCATTTCCAAATACAGCTATAAGCTCTTGAATTAGAGCATCGTCTGATAAAGCATCGCTTGTTTCTAGTTCACAAGGAGAGCGAGAAAGTGATTGTCTTTTGACTTTAGTGAAACTCGTAGAAGAATAGGGGTAACGCCGTGACCGTTGATGTTTTGATGAGTTATAAAAAAATTGAGTATGAGGAAGTAAAACCAATACACCCAAACTATAAATACAAATGAAGAAAGTTGATCTATTTTGAAATGGGAAAGAAGAGAATTGATTCATTTTTCTAAAGACAAGGAATCAAAATTGAAAATTAGAACAATATCTTAAGATGCGAAGCTTAAATTTTTATTTAAAAATTTTATTATTGATCACCTTGGATGAGGTTCCAAGGTGATCTTAATGAGTTTAGAAAAGTGCTTCTAGGCGTAAGAATGTGCTTACATAATGATTGCGATCTTCACGGTGATCATTAATGTAATTTACATCTCCTTGAACAAAGAACCATTCACGCAAAACGGGTTGGCGCCATGAAACAAAAGGCCCCCAACTATTTAGGCGCAAGTCATTGTCGTTGTAATAACCACTGGTATAAATACCGTAGTTAAAACGGTTATTTGCAAAGAAACTATGTTGGCGGAAAGTCCGGTTTTCCCATTCTAAATCATCGTCTTGGTCATCGGCATAGGTTAAGCTGAACTGATTCGATAAAATCGGGTGGTTTGGTTTGGCATGTGTAAGTTCAAGATTAGTACGTAAGTAGTTTTCGCTGTCTATGCCATAACGATAAATTTGCTCAGCATAAAACTTAAAATCATTACGGAGTTGCCAATCTCTCGATGCTTTTAAACGAACGTAAATATCGTCTCCAGAACGAATACCTAAGTCAGCATCTGTTTCAAAAGGCAATTTTTTCGAGAAATCTGACCAACGTAATGCGATTGAACTGTTGTCATCTCGAGTTTGCTTACCATCTAGCTTCTTATTTGAATCTTGATTCGGGTTCTGGTTAATATTGGCTGGGCTATTATCAAATTCGTTATCTAAAGAGTCATCACCAAACACGACGCTTAGACGTTTTTCTAGAGTAGGTAGCTTAATCCTACCGCGAATTCTGGGCTTAATTTCAAAGTTATCGTATTCATTCCAATAGTTATCAACCATCACGCGAATAGTTGCTGTCGCAGGTTTCTTTGGATCGACTTCACCAAACCAGTTGTCAATTTTTTCAGAAGTACGATCGGCCCAATGACGAATGTTCTTTTGTTTACGGTCAACCCATGTTTGATCTTCTGTTTGTTCGGTAGGTGGAACAATAGGTTGATTAGACTGCTCTGGAAAAATGGTGGGGGTCGCATCTACCCAACGTGGAATCTGATCTAGAAGATTTTCATCCGCTGTCGCTTCTGTTTGGACTCCAGAGCTTGAACCTTCGACCATTTGAGTTGAAGAAGTATGAGTTGCCTCTGCATGAGTTATGCACACCGAACCGAACCCAAGCGTTAAAAGTGCAAAAAGCTGCCGATAAGGAATTACGTGAAATGTTTTCATATCTATCTTTATGTTTTGTTGTTGTTTCCACTTTTGTTGATTTTTCTAATAAAATCAAGAGGGCGACACAAAAGTTAAGTAAATTTAACTTTTCTTACATATTTGAAATAAATTAAAAAGTTTAAGCTAGTAGCGATTATTTTTACATAAAAAAATCCCCCAGTTAAGGGGGATCATAGATCAAGGAAACTTCAAATTCCGATCATTAAACACATAAAAAAACAGAACATTACAGCGCGAATATTCTAAGCGGCAATGATAAACTGATTTTAAACAATTGGATAGTTCTTTTTTTAGAACGCTCTATTGCTAAAATGGTGATAAAACATACGATTTAATCACACTTTTAATTGTGCTGATTTATTTCTGTGGAATATCACATGATTCATCATTACAAACAGCCGCATCATCCTGTTCAACTTCTTCAGCATTTGCTTTGAGCTGTGCTTGCTCTAAGACGTTTAAAAAGACTTCACGAGGCTGTGCACCTGCAAGTGCAATTCTTTGATCAAATACAAAAAAAGGCACGCCAGTAACATTTAACTGCTCTTTCGCAATTTTTTCGTCATGACGAACAAAGTCAGATAGTTCATTTGTATCTAATACAAATTCAACTTCGGCATTATCAAGACCAATACGAGAAGCGATTTCTTCAACAACCTCACGTTCACCAATTGCCAAACCTTCGGTCATATAAGCATGGAAAAAAGCTTCTTTTGCTTGGTTGCCTAAGCCTTTGCTTTGCGCAAGGTGAATAATACGGTGTGCATTGAAACTATTGCCAGAGTTAGCCTTTTGCCATTGGAAATCAATACCTTCAGAGGCAGCCATGGCCGCAATATTGCGCTCCATTTCTTCCATCTCTTCATAGGTACGGCCGTATTTTTTAGCCAAACGTTCTGTATTTGATGTGTCATGTTTTGCTGGCGCATCAGGATCCAATTCAAAACTATGCCAGTGAATTTCAAGCTCAATACCTGCTTCAGCAGCTACATGTTCAAGGCGTTTTTTGCCGATATAACAGAAAGGACAAACTACATCAGACCAGACATCAACACGCATGGGAGAATCTCATAAATTTTAATTACCCATCATAATAGGGATGATGTCCAAGGATTTAAAGCTTTGAATAGCGAATAGAGTGTTGCGTATTGTGAAATAAATGGCATATAAAGAAGATATAAGCTCTATTTCATAACTATAAAGAGCAAAACTATAAGAAGGGAAATAGGAGGTGTGTATGCGCCGAGTTTTGATTGCAATTGCAAGTCTGGTTGTTATCACGAGTATTATTTTTTTCACCTATCAACATATCAAACAGCAACAGGCCAAAGACAGTAGCCAAATGTTTGATGTGGTCATGACTGAAAAAATGAACCAGCTTTATGACCAAGCACAAGACTGGTCTAAACCCATCCAACTCGATATTCACGATAAACGTTTGGCAGGTCACTATAAACAAATTTCAGAATTTCTCTTAAGTTATTGGATTCAAAATATAAATGCACGTAATGAATATTTAAGAGAATTAAAAGCAACAAAGTGGGATACTTTTTTAAATGTTGGTCGATTAGATGTTGATAAAAAACAGAAGTATGTGGAAACAGAAAAAATGTTAGCCGATGTTCGTACGGCTTCAGATAAATATCAAACTCAATATGAAAAAATTCATAAAACTTTCTTAGCAAAAGTTCAGGAATTATCTGTGGATGCAGAGATGAGGCAACTGCTAGAAATGAAATTAGGGTCTCAACAAAAGGCAGATCAAGATCATGCAATTTTTATGATTGAACTGCAAATTTTAGATAAAGCAGAAGAAATGTTTAAACTTCTAAAAAACTATCCATGGCAAAAGAAAGACCAGATGATTCTTTTTCATGAAAATGCTCAAGTCAAAAAATTTAACCAGCTTTACCAAGATGTTTTAAAGCTGAATGCAAAAGTTGAAAAAATTAAGAAAAGGAACGTAGCCGCATTAGAAGGAGAATTAAAAGAATAAATTGAACGTGAGCATCAAAATTTATGGATTGGTGCTCTCAGCTTTCCCTTTACTTAAAAAAGATTGTAATAAACTTTGAGAAGTTTGTAGTTTGATTAACTGCTGGGACACGTGCATGAGCTCAGTTTGCAGCTTTTCTTGAACTACTGAACATAGCGTAAATACGCGTTCATCTAAATCAAAACAAGGTAACAAAGCCTGAATGTCTTTTAGATTCATTCCTGCATCATTTAATATTTTAATTTTCTTAATATTTTCAATATCTTTTTGCGTATAACTTCGATAATTATTACTCGCCCGATGAGGCTGTATAAGCCCTAAACTCTCATAATAACGCAGCATACGAGGGCTTACTTTTGTGAGTTCAGCAACTTTGGCAAGGTTCATAAAATAGGGTTGACCTTAACAGTGGTGTCATAGTTTAGCATGTTTACATCTTTCAAAATGGTACTTGTTCAATGATTAGAAAACTCATTTTATTGGTGTTATTCGGCTTCATGTCATTTGTTGCAAATGCCAAAACACTTGAACTTCAGGAGAAGAACATGCGTCAAATATTTGTGCTTCATGGTTACTCTGCTTCTATAGATGATCATTGGTTTTTAGATTTAAAACATCAAATAGAAGACGAACATACAACGGTTACCTTAATTCCATTTCCAGATTCTGAGCATCCAGATGTGGATGCTTGGCAGAAGGTTTTAGACAAAAAGATCCCGAGTGTGGATGAAAATACCTATTTTGTTGCACACAGTTTAGGAGTGATTACGTTACTGCACTTTTTACAAAGACATGATTATCAGAATATTGGTGGAATGATTTTAGTATCCGGATTTTCTGGTCCAATTTTAGACTTTTCTCCACTCGATGCCTATATAACAAAAAGCAAAGTCGATACGAAATACTTTAAGGACATAAAGAAAAAACTCGTTTATTTGTCTGATAACGATGATTTGGTTCCACCAAAACTTACGATTCAATTCGCTAAAGAAATTGATGCGCCGTACATTACAATACCAAATGGCGGTCATTTTTTGGGTAGAGAAGGTTATACAACATTTCCGCAAGTCGTGAATTCTTTAAAAGAGATGTTAGAGAACTAATAAAAATCCCCGTATTGATCGGGGATTTTACTTTTTGAAAACTCATTATTGTCATTGAAAGTTTATTAAGGCTGATAAAGGACACCCAATATTTTAGAAGGTAATACAATTACATCGAAAGTTAAGGCAAAAGGAAGTAATGGCAAGTTTGCTAACTTCTCCTTAGTTGATAAGGACACTTTTCCGCTTTTATCGTGAAGATATTTGATTCTGACGTGATAGGGCTTAGATAAATGGGTTATTGTTTTAAGATTGTTTACAGGAGGATAAACAGTTCCTTCAAGATTAAGATCAAATTTATGTGATTCTAATTTTTCTGTGCAGTCACACTGAACCACGCCATATTGTTTGAATAAAGCTAGTTCCTTTTCATTCAGTTTTCCATGAGGAGGATTATAAGAAAATCTCATGTGCCCGCTAAAATGGTTACTGTTGGAAGCAGGTGCAATAAAATCCAGATCATTACTTATTTGAATATATTGTGGATTTAGCTGGCTAATTAATTGAATGAAATCGTTACCGCCTTTACTAATGACATAACTATATTTTTTACCTGCGATGACAATACTGTTCTCCGGTTCATTAGGGAGAGATATTGATGGCTTACCAAATGCAATTACATCATCTTCAATCAAAGTGGTCCATTCATGACCTGACTGATACTTTGTGAAAAGTTCACGTGTACCTTCACCAATGACACGATTGTTTGTGCAACCAGTGAGAAATAAACTTGCGAGTAGACAACTAATAAAGATTTTCTGATTTAATATTTTAAAGTTCATTATTTCTGTTGAATTCAATGGATTTATAAAAGTCTGACTATAAACAAAAGATCTTAATATTTAAATCTAACAGTATGATCTGACTTAGTCACATTCAGGCTAATTTCTAAAATCTTTTTATAAAGAACCTTACTATTACATTAAAAATTTTAATTATATTTACCGTTTATCTGAGCCTTACTGAATCAAAACCAACTTTGTTGTAGCCTATTTATAGATACTTTTAATTTAATCATCATCTTTTAATTTGAATAGGGTGACTGATTTTTGGAGCAAGTTATGAACTTTCTAAAACAATCAGCTTTGATCGCTGCATTTGCTTTTATGGGGTTGCCGACTGTTCAAGCTGAAGAGGTCGCTACGTTACCTACAATTCGCGTTATGGCTGAATCTGAGCTACGTGAAGAAGTGGGGTTTGTACCGTTTCAAGAAGATAAAAAAGTGCGTCAGGCTCTGCAACATCGTGAGTATAAAACTCATTACGATATACAGAATGCTTTAGTCCCTGAAGGCATGACTACGGTAGATTATCAGCCAGTTATGGCACAGCCTGATTTGTCTCAATTTTCTCCGTTTTTGCAAGAGTATATTTTAGCGGTAGCAGGGGGAATACAGTCCTCTGACCCGACCAACGGTATTTTTAAAATGTTAGAGCCTCTGAAAATTAACCGAAGTAATGTCGATGCTTTTCGTGATGGGACGATGAAAGTTAATATTAATGACATTATAGATTTACAGAAGAAAATCGAAAATGGATTAGCTGGTCGTTAAAAAAATCCCCGCATTGAGCGGGGATTTTTTTATCTTGGTGTTAATTAAACACGTTCGATAATCGTTGCAATACCTTGACCAAGGCCGATACACATCGTTGCAAGACCGATTTGAGTATCTTGTTGTTCCATTACGTTTAACAACGTAGTGGTGATACGTGCGCCAGAACAGCCTAGTGGGTGACCCAAAGCAATCGCACCACCATTTAAGTTAATGATGTCTTGCTTGTCATAAACGCCTAAGCCTTTCATTACTGATAAGCCTTGAGCAGCAAATGCTTCGTTTAATTCGATAGTTTGAATATCAGCCATCGTTAAACCAGCACGTTTAAGCGCTTTTTGAGTTGCTGGAACTGGACCGTAACCCATGATTGCAGCGTCACAACCTGCAACTGCCATAGAGCGAATCACAGCGCGTGGTTTTAAACCTAACGCTTGTGCGCGTTCAGCAGACATAAGTAACATTGCAGAAGCACCGTCAGATAAAGCTGAAGATGTAGCCGCAGTTACAGTACCGCCTTTTGGATCGAATACAGGACGTAATGCTTTGAACGATTCAAGGTTTGCATCTGGACGAATCACTTCATCGATGTCGCAAAGGATTTTAAAACCATTTGCGTCGTGACCTTCAACACCAACGATTTCGTTTTTGAAACGACCTTCTTGTGTTGCAGCCCAAGCACGGCGATGAGATTCAACACCAAATGCGTCTTGCTCTTCACGGCTAATGCCATTCATACGACCTAACATTTCAGCTGTTAAGCCCATCATGTTAGATGCTTTAGCGTAGTGTTTAGATGCTTCTGGGTTAAGGTCGATGCCATGCATCATACCTACGTGACCCATGTGCTCTACACCACCAATAATGAAGATATCACCTTGGTTTGTTGCGATCTGTGCAGCAGCCGTATGAAGTGCTTGCATAGAAGAACCACAAAGACGGTTAACAGTTTGACCTGCCACAGTTTTTGGTAGGTCAGCCAATAGACCGATGTTACGTCCAATGTTCATACCTTGCTCTAGAGTCTGGTTTACACAGCCCCAGATTAAGTCTTCAACTTCATTGGTATCAAACTGGTTACGAGCAACGAGTGCACGAACTAATTCAGCAGATAAGCTGTCAGCACGTACATTGCGGAACATACCGTTTTTGGTTTTACCCATTGCTGAACGTACGCCATCAACGATGACAACGTCACGTGGATTTAAAGTAGCCATTCACGTTGCTCCTTAACCGTAGAATTTTTTGTTGTTAGCAGCCATGTCACGCAACATTTGTGGCGCTTCATAAGCCTTACCTAAGTGTGCGTATTTGTCGCAAAGTGCAACGTATTCAGCAACACCTGTTTGGTCGATGTAACGGCATGGACCACCACGGAATGGAGGGAAACCTACACCCATAATCATCGCCATGTCTGCTTCAGAAGCAGTCGCTACGATGTTGTCTTCTAGGCAACGAACAGTTTCGTTACAGAAAGCAAGCATCATACGGTCAATGATTTCTTGAGCATCAAACTCGCGTTTTTCTGCAGTTGCCACAGTAGCAACAAGCTCATACGCAGTTGGATCAACCACTTTGGCTTTTTTGCCTTTACGGTCAAGTTCGTATTTGTAGAAACCAACGTCGTTCTTTTGACCCAAACGTTTGTTTTCGTACATGATTTCGATTGAACCTTTGAAGTCTGGCTTCATACGGTCAGGGAAACCTTCAGCCATGACTTCTGCACCGTGAACGCCCGTGTCGATACCAACAACGTCGATTAGGTAAGCAGGACCCATAGGCCAGCCGAATTTTTCCATGACTTTGTCGACTTGTTGGAAGTCAGCACCGTCTTTCAATAGAAGGTCAAATGCACCGAAGTAAGGGAACAATACGCGGTTTACAAGGAAACCTGGGCAGTCGTTTACTACGATTGGTGTTTTACCCATTTTCTGAGCAAGAACCACAGTGGTCGCAATCGCTTCAGCCGAAGTCTTCTCACCACGGATCACTTCTACCAATGGCATCATGTGTACTGGGTTAAAGAAGTGCATACCAACGAAGTTTTCAGGACGTTGTAGGTTTTCAGCCAAACGTGTGATTGAAATTGTTGAAGTATTTGAAGCAATGATCGTATTGTCACGAACATTTTTCTCAGTTTCAGCAAGTACAATGCCTTTTACTTTTGGATTTTCAGTCACCGCTTCAATCACGATGTCCACTTCTTTAAACTCGTCATAGCTTAAAGTTGGACGGATGCGCGCAAGAGTTTCACCCATTTGAGCAGGTTTCATCTTCTTACGTTCAACTTGTTTGGTCAGTAAGCCATTTGCTTCTTTCATACCCAAAGCAAGTTGTGGATTACCAATGTCTTTCATGATAATAGGTGTGCCTTTGCTTGCCGCTTGGTAAGCAATACCACCACCCATGATACCCGCACCCAACACAGCCGCTTGGTTTACAGGGTGTGCACCTTTTTCATATTTCTTCGAAGTTTTCTTCACCACTTGGTCATTGATGAATAGACCAATTAACGCATTTGCTTGTGGTGTAATCGCTGCTTTTGCAAAACCAGCCGCTTCAGCTTGAAGTGCTTCATTACGTGGAAGGCTTGCACCTGCTTGTAATGAGTCAAGAAGAAGTTTAGGCGCAGGGTATTGAGCAGGATTTGCTTTTGCAAGAACTGCACCTTTCGCCGAGTTGAACGCCATCATTTGCTCGATTGGGTTCAATTTAACTGGGTCAAGTTTTTCTTGGCGTTTTGCTTTCCAGTCCACACGGCCAGCAAGTGCTTGTTTAACCAAGTCAATCGCAGCGTCTTGTAGTTTGTCGGCAGCAACAACTGCATCAACTGCACCGTCTTTTAGTGCAGCAGCTGGTTTTTTAGGATTAGCCATCGCCATCCATTCAACTGCATTGTCGATACCAATTAGACGGCTTAAACGAACCGTACCACCGAAACCAGGGAAGATGCCTAGTTTGATTTCAGGAAGACCGACTTGAGCCGCTTCTGACATCACACGATAGTCACACACGAGACACATTTCAAAGCCACCGCCCAATGCCATACCATTGATCGCTGCAACTTTAGGAATCTCTAAATCTTCAAACGCGTTGAAGATGTCGTGAACAGGCAATGCCCAATCCACAATCGCTTGTTCGCCTTGAGCGAAGTTTGCACCAAATTCAGTAATATCTGCGCCAACGATAAATGTAGATTTAGCCGAAGTAACGATTAAGCCTTTGATGTCACCGTTTGCTTTAACAGCGTCAATTGCAGCTTTGAAATCTTCAATCGTTGCACGGTTAAATTTGTTGACCGACTCACCTTGTAAGTCAAAGCGGAATTCTGCAATTCCGTCCGAAAGCATTTGGACGGTAATGGCATTGCCAGCGTGGATCATGCCTGATCTCCTTGGTTTTGGAGGACTTCTAAATTGATGTTATGAAGCGTGTGCACAGCTTTGGTACACATTTATGCTTCGCTAATCTTACGATAACTATATCTAAAAAAAACCTGACAAGTTGTATCAAGCCGTGACGCAAGGGTCATCAATTTTTTTTTAACACCCTTCTTAAACTATATATATGAAAAATATATTTTTATTTAAAGAACTGCTTAATAGACAGGAATTCAAGAGAAAGTAAGAGAATGTAGCAGATAGTTGATTACTTTAATTTTTGAACTGGTAATAAAAAATAAGGTTCTTTGTGAATTATTAGACAGAAAGTATTGTCTATTTTTTTATCTTTGGATAAACTTTGTGTTATAAAAATGTTCCATAAAGTATGTCTTATGTTAAAAATAAAATCATCAATAGCTATATTAACTCTTCCTTTATTTATTGCTGCCTGCGGTGGTGGAGGCGGAAATTCAGATTCTAAGCAAGAAATAAATAATTCTTCTGGTGGGCAAAATACTTCTCAGGTTTTCTTTGATAGTGAAAAGACATTATATGCTTATGAGATAGATGATAGTGAAGATTCACAGTATTTTGATAAAAATGAAATTTCAATTAAAGATGGTATTCTTTATGAAAAATCAAAAAAACCAGTCTTTTCTCCATTTTATTTAACTAAAGAAGGTGGATTATATGAACCAGAAACAGAACAAACTTATAATGCAAATTTAGGTATTCGAGAAAGTTTTCTTTCTTCTATCACTGAAACAAAATGGGTAACCATACCCTATAATAAAGCAGGGCTAAGAGATTTAAAATTTACTCGTAATTTCAAAGTAATTGATTTAGAAGGCACTCAGATTGCAGAGCAACTTGCCCCTGCAGCAGTGATTTTAAATGATTTATGGATAACAAAAGGCCTTACACCATTTAACCAAAATTCTTTTGTTGTGAAATTAGGTGGAAATAAAGACACTTTTGCTAAAGGTTCAAAATGTATCCAAACACAATCAGCTTCTGTTAATTCTTTATTTTTTGAATTCGATACTGACTCCACTTCTAAAATAGAAGGAGTAAAAAATTTACAGGAATGGGCTGAGTTGGAAAAAGTAAATGGAAATACCTTAAGAGCTAATCCAGTGATTGAAAATTGGAAGGGTATTAATGTTGGAAGATTATTATTAGATGGAATAAATCAATCCGGAACTATTAAAACAAGTGGGAGAAATAGCTATATCTTCGCTTTAGAATATCAAGGAAATGTATATCAAACTATGTCTTCTAGTGGAGAGTGGACTATAGACGATTTTCTTAATGAACTAAGACAAGAATTGAAAAACGATAATAGTTATTCGATATTAGCTAATGCTTTAAGTATTGAAGAAGCTGATAAATTTGTTGAAAAAACTATAGCCTTATCAAAGAATACATGTAGTTACTACAACGGCGTTGCAGCTAAAAGTATTGATACAGTTATTCTTAAATCTCAATAGTTTTTTATTCGAGTGCGTCATTGTAAACGAAGGTGATGCAAGGTCTAATAGACTTTGCATTTTTTTGTTAAAAAAATAATTACTGATGAAATCAGAAATTGTTAAAATACATGCAATTTTTTTTGGTCGGTATTCAATGATTAAGTGGATCATATTAGCGATTTTTGTGATATCAGCATTGTATATTCAGCATCGCGGCAAAGTGCGTCACTCGTTTTATCGTCAATTTTTTGACCATTCAACCTTGCTCGCACCGATTAACTTTTTAATGTATATCTTTTCAAAAGTGCCGAATCAGCCTTATATCGACACCCAGCATTTTAAAGATTTAAAAGTGTTGGATGAAAATTGGGAAATGATTCGCGATGAAGCAAAAGCTTTATATGATCAAGGTGGGATTAAAGCATCGAGTACTTATAACGACTTAGGTTTTAACTCGTTCTTTAAAACAGGCTGGAAACGTTTTTATTTAAAATGGTACGAATCAAGTCATCCATCTGCTGCTGAGCTTTGTCCAAAAACCACAGCTCTTCTTAAAACATTGCCGACGATTAAAGCCGCAATGTTTACTGAGCTTGCACCTGATAGCCGTTTGGTAAGACACCGTGACCCATATGCAGGTTCATTGCGTTATCACTTGGGTTTAATAACACCAAATGATGACCGTTGTTTTATTGATGTCGATGGTGAAAGATACTCTTGGCGTGATGGCCAAAGTGTAGTGTTTGATGAAACTTACATTCACTATGCTGAAAATAAGACAGATCAAAATCGTATCATTTTCTTTGCAGATGTTGAACGTCCAATGAAAGTGAAATGGATGGAACGTTTTAACCATTGGTTCGGTCGTAGTGTGATGACCGCGGCAAGTTCACCGAATGAAACAGGTGATCAAACAGGTGGCTTAAATAAAGCGTTTGGTTATGTCTACCAAATTCGTATTAAAGCCAAAGCATTAAAAGCTAAAAACCGCAAGTTATATTACTTTTTAAAATGGTTCTTGATGCTTGGGATTTTCTTCCTGATTTTTGTTCGACCATATGTATTTTAATTAAAGCGCCCGAAAGGGCGTTTTTAAATTTGATTATTTAAATAATTTGCATTTATTTTTCCGCACTTAAAAAGATGATTATTAGAGCGGATAGTATTTTTATTTAAAATTTTAGGTGAATTTTATATTAATTATTGGGATGATAATGCAACTGGTAAATATATACCTTTCTTGTACTTGATAAATTTAAAAATTTGCGTGGAATATAAATGAATACGGTGATGAAACAAGCTTTAGTAATAACTACATTCAGTGCAGCAGTAATATTGACGGGATGTGGAAAATCTAAGCCAGAGCCAAAATCAAAAACAGATAAAGTTGAGACAATTTCGGATTGGAGCTGTACACACCCTGAAAATTTAAATCAGATTCAAACCTCATTGAAAAAAGAGTATTTGAAACAAATCGAACGCAGTTTAAGACAAAGTCAATATCAGGTTGATGCTGATATCCTTAATAAAATTAATCAAGAGTTGAAGTTTGAAATTAAAAATATTCGCACTTTACCCTTTGAAGACGATAGTCAAAAAAATACACAATTAAGTTGTGAAAGCCAATTGGTTGTTTCATTTCCTAAAGGTTTACAAAAACGTGCGGAAAAAGCATATATTGAAGTGCTGCGCCATTCTAATGAAGAGTCTGATACGCTCAATGATTATTTTTCGGATAATGATTCACCTTTGACGCTTGAAAATGACCAATTGAAAGGTGATTTTTTCTATAACATCACAAAAACAGATAAAGAGGGTTTGGTATTTAATTTGCCAAGTCAAAATACTGTGATTGAAGGAGTGGTTTTTGTTGCCACCAAAGCTGTGCAATATGCGGCTTATGTTAAAGAAAATGAGTTGATAGAAGAAAATATTGAAGAAAATCGACAAATATCTGAGGAAAATAATGAAGAGCAGACTTCTTTAGCTCAGGAAGCCATGGATGTTCGTAAAAAAGAATTAGATGCCGAAAAAGCTAAGCAAGTGGAACGTTTAAATCAGACTTGGGATAAATTGAGTGCCGAGAAGAAAATTCAATTTAAACAAGATCAATTGGACTGGTTTAAAAAACGAGATGTTGAGTGTAAGGTACTGGCACAAAAGAGTGTTGATGATATTCTTGAAAAAGATTTAGAAACTTATCAAAAACAATCGAATTACTGGACTGCTGAAATGAGTAAGCAAAACCAAGAGATGCAATATACACAGTGCTTTATCCAAAAAACTATAGAGCGAACGGTTTATTTAAATAATTTAAATTAATCTGGAACTCTCTATAAATACTTGGTCAATCGTGTTTAAAATGGATGAGATTGACCAATTATAGGTAATTACTCTGACTTTATGAGTGAGAGCTTTAACCCAGTAATTATAGATAAATAGTTTTATTTATTACGCCCGAAAGGGCGTTTTTTTATGCTGTACAGGATTTAATGGATTTTGTGACTCACTTCACAGTGCTGGCAATTTGTTACAACTATTAAAAACCAATAAGTAATTTTGATTCTACAATGGCGCGGTTTTTTCGAAGACTGGTTAGCGAAAGTAGGTTTTAAAATGGCTCATGCTCATCACGCAGTTCATGCACATGTTCACCATACCAAAGTGAGAAAAGAAGACAGTTCTCAAAGTGATTTAAAAACGAAAGTGATATTACGTAAAGCAGCTTCGACGACTGAAAAACATAAAAAATCTGATGCTAAAAGACAGCCATCTGAAGATCAAAATATTAATTTGCACAAGTTCTCAAGTAAGCTTGAAAGTATATCTGCCAACCATAGTAAAGAAAAATGTGCCAAAAACATCCGTATTGCTTTACAAGCAGCAGGAGCAGATGTGTCTAAGCACCCAGTAGCTGCCTCTGATTGGGGGCATACGCTTGAACAAAATGGCTATAAGAAAATTAAACCTGCTTTTAACCGTCCCCAAGAAGGTGATATCTATATTATTGAGCGGACAAGTGGCCACACATATGGTCATATTGCGGGATATACAGGCAATGGCTGGTTCTCGGATTTTCGCCAAAAAACCTATGCGGTCTATAAAGAAAAAGATGTGAAATATAGCTACTATCGTCTCGATTCTTAAAATAGTACGACATAGTCTGTCGGGGCCTATCCGAATCTCTTTTCAAATTTGGCTTCTGACACGGTAAAGCACTTGAAAAGTAGTGGTTAAAACATCACATTAGGTATTCAGTATTAAGCCATGTCTGCCGATAGTGAATCAAAACGCTCGTCCCCACATTGAAAAAATTTTAGCCCACATGACCCAACTTCCAGGCGTTTATAAAATGCTAGGGAAAGAGGGTGAATTGTTATATGTCGGCAAAGCAAAAAACCTAAAAAATCGGGTGTCGAGTTACTTTGTTAAAACGATTGAGCATCCTAAAACTCAGGCTTTAGTTGCACGAATTTATAATATTGAAACTTTGGTGACTCGTTCAGAAACCGAAGCATTACTTTTAGAACAAAACCTAATTAAACAACATCGTCCGCCTTATAACATCATGCTGCGGGACGATAAGTCATATGTCTATATTTTTGTTTCGTCAGATAAGCCCTATCCTCGGCTTGCTAGCGGTCGTGGCAAAGGGCAGCATCAAATTGGTAAGTTCTTTGGACCTTATCCAAGTGCCTATAGCGCTCGCGATACTTTACTGGTTTTGCAAAAACTTTTTAATGTTCGTCAGTGTGAAAATAGCTACTTCTCACAGCGCAAGCGCCCATGTTTGCAATATCAGATCAAGCGTTGCTCTGCACCTTGTGTAGGTCTGATTTCACCCGAAGATTATAAAGAAGACGTTAATAACAGTATTCGTTTTTTGCAAGGCGACACCAAAGAGTTAAATCAAGAGCTCATTGCCAAAATGGAGCAAGCTGCGGCTGAACTTGAATTTGAAAAAGCTGTTTTTTACCGCGACCGATTGTCTTTGCTTCGTGAAGTACAAGCACAACAGGCTGTTTTTAAGGTTAAAGGTGAGGCGGATATTCTGGCAATTGCATATCAGGCTGGCGTGACATGCGTACAAATTATGTATGTACGAAATGGGCGAATGTTGGGAGGTAAAAGTTATTTCCCAGACATGCTTGGCGATGATCTTGGTCAAATGCTCAGTGACTTTATGGCTAACTTTTACTTTCAGGTTGCAGATGAAGTTCCAAATGAACTCATTGTGAATATTGCTTTACCTGACCGTAAAGAGTTAGAAGAAGCATTGGCACAGCAGTTTGGTAAGAAGGTCCAAATTAAGAGTAGTGTGCGAGAAACTCGTGCGGAGTGGCTAGAGCTTGCTGAAATGAATGTTCAACATGCCATTAAGGGGCAGTTGAGTAATCATTTAGAACTCAATGAACGTTTCCATCAGTTAGAACAAGTGATTGGAAGACCAGTCGATCGTATTGAATGCTTTGATATTAGTCACACCATGGGTGAAGCTCCAATTGCATCATGTGTGGTGTTTGACCAAGGTGGTGCTCGTAAGCGTGATTACCGCCAATTTGCCATTCAAGATATTACCGGTGGTGATGATTACGCTGCCATGCGCCAAGCCTTAACACGACGTTATAAAAAAGCCATATTGCCTGATCTGTTGTTGATTGATGGTGGTAAAGGTCAACTTCACATGGCGATGGACGTCATGCAAGAACTTGGGCTTGATGCTTTTATGGTGGGGGTATCTAAAGGTGAAGGACGTAAACCAGGCCTTGAAACTCTACATTTTACAGATGGCACGAAAATTCAATTACCAGAAGACAATAAAGCATTGCACTTGATTCAACAGGTGCGTGATGAAGCCCATCGCTTCGCAATTACTAAACACCGAGCTAAACGTGATAAGCGTCGTAGTACATCGGTTTTAGAAGCAATTCCGGGGTTGGGACCGAAACGCCGTCGAGATTTATTGACTCATTTTGGTGGGATCCAAGGTGTTTTGAAAGCTTCAGAAAAAGAGCTCACACTTGTGCCTGGTTTTGGTGAGATGATGGCCAGAACAATTTATAAAATTCTGCACGAATAAGCATAGGCTTAAAGGTCGAGTGACAAAATAATTCGCCAATTACTAAATGATTGACCATTCACATTCCAATCAAAATGATGAAAGATATTTCCTAATAACACTTTCATTTTAGGGAAAGGAATGTCATTGCTGCGATTATTTGAAGAAATAAAAGAAAAGGAATGGATTGAAATACCTGAAGGATGGTTACAAGGCCGCACGGTTTTCGGTGGTTTTGTTGCAGGGGTGTTGATGCAAAAAGCATGTTCAAATATTCACGACCCAAATAAAAGATTATTAAGTTGTAGTATTACTTTTGTTGGTCCTGTACGGCAGGGACCTGCCCAATTGACTATTGAAATTTTAAGGGAAGGAAAGTCGGTCACTACGCTTGAAACCCGTTTATGGCAAGATGGCGCGGTACAAACTATTTTGGTTGCAAGCTTTGGTGTGCCTCGCACTTCGAATATTGAAGTACGACAAGAACCTATGGTTCCAGTTTATGCACCACCAGAAGACTTAAAACCTCTTCCTTTTGCTAGACAAATGCCAGAATGCTATCAACATTTTGATGTATGCTGGGCAGAAGGTCATCATCCTGTTACAGGAAGTCAGTATGCTGACTTTGGAGGATGGTCAAGGTTCTCCCCAGAGAAGCATGAAAATCGTCAAATGACTTTGCCAGATTTAATTGTTCTGATGGATATTTGGCCACCTGGTGTATTGCCGATGTTTAAACAAGTTGCTCCTGCAAGTTCTTTAACTTGGCACATTACCTATGTGCATCCGATCCAGCATCAACTATGTGACTGGTTTAAATATAAAGTGGTAACTGAATATGCTGGTGAAGGTTATTCCACAGAATATGCGCATTTATGGGATCAAAATGATCATTTAATTGCAATTTTACGGCAAACTGTTACGGTATTTACCTAAGCAGTCTACTTCCTCGATTCATATATTTCGTATAAAGTGGCTGTTACAGATAGATACAATATTGAAGAAAGTATTTTTGTCTGTTACAAGATGCTTGAAGACTAAATTGGCGGTGTTTATGACCACAGGGCGAATCCTGAATATCCCAAATATCCTAACTTTGGCGCGTATCGCGCTTATTCCTGTATTTTTGGTGATTGCGTATTGGCCGCCTGCAATGGGTATTGGTGAGCAAGAAGGAAGTATGAGTCGTCATATTATCTTGACTGCAATTTTTGTGTTTGCTGCTATTACCGATTGGTTTGATGGCTATTTGGCACGAACTTTAAACCAGACTTCAGCATTTGGCCGTTTTTTAGATCCAGTTGCAGATAAGCTTATGGTGGCAGCAGCACTGATTGTTTTGGTGCAGTGGAATCCCACCATATCAATGGCTTTTGCTGCAATTGTCATTATTTCAAGAGAGATTACAGTTTCTGCTTTACGTGAGTGGATGGCAGAGCTTGGCGCAAGAACGAGTGTAGCTGTATCGACAGTAGGCAAATATAAAACAGCTTTTCAGATGATTGCCATCAGTGTGTTTTTACTTAATTGGCAGCCTTTAGAGATGCTGGCATATGCCTTGTTATATACCGCTGTGATTCTTACTTTATGGTCAATGTTTATTTACCTAAGAGCAGCTTGGCCTTATTTAAAGCAACCTTAATTTCAGATTGAATGATTAAGCCTTTCTATAATGAAAGGCTTTTTTATTTTCGGATAGTGCAAGAATCGGGTCGTCACCGAGCTTTAGGTACTTTAATGTAAGATATAAGTGCTAAGGAGGTGACACATGCAAATGCTTTCTTCTCGGCAATTTGCTGTAATTGCCACTGTAATTGAATATTTATATGAACATCTGGACCAGCAACCTAGTCTGGATGATGTTGCAAGTCATATGAATTTAAGTTCAGGTTATATTCAACGCCAGTTTCAAGAATGGGTGGGTATTAGCCCGAAAAAATTTGTTCAATATATGAGTTTGCAGCAGGCTAAATATTATTTGATGCAGCAACACAGCTTATTAGACACTGCTTTAAACACGGGTTTGTCTGGTACTGGTCGTTTACATGATCTGTTTATTCAGCTTGAAGGTATGACGCCTGGTGAATATAAACTGCAAGGTGAAGGGGTTACACTTAATTATTCGATTGAGGCAAGCCCATTTGGTGAGTTGTTGGTTATAAGCAGCGAAAAGGGAATATGTTCTGTTCGCTTTATCGATACTCGTGAGAATATCGAAGAAATAATTAAACAGCAGTTCCCTAAAGCTCAATTACAACAACATACACCAGTATGGCATCAACAAATTGCGCAGTGGTTTGAACAAGATTTCTCAGAACACTTACAGCAAAAACTTCCGCTTAACTTGGCTGGAACTCCATTTCAATTGCAAGTCTGGGAAGCGCTACTGACCATACCAGAAGGGCAATTGCGGACTTATCAAGATATTGCAGAGCAAATTGGCAAACCTAAAGCCGTTAGAGCTGTTGCTACAGCAATTGGACAAAACCCGATTGCATATTTAATTCCTTGCCATCGGGTGATTCGTGCAACGGGCATGGTCGGAGAATATCATTGGCAAAAAGGGCGTAAATTGGCATTGTTAGCTTGGGAGATGTCAAAGCAACATGGAGAGACCGCATGACCTTGGATTTATTTACTCCAGAGCCTTGTGAAAATTTATTACCCTACGATGGTGAAGTTCAGGACTATGGTTGTATTTTAAGCCCAGAAGAAGCCGAACAATATTTTCACTATCTTTACCAACATCTCGCGTGGAAACATGATGAGGCTAAGTTGTATGGCAAGCACTTTATCACTCCCCGAAAAGTGGCATGGTATGGAGATAATTATTATCAATATAAATATTCGGGTGTCATTCGTGATTCTTTGCCTTGGGATCGAGCGCTTGCCAAACTCAAACAATTGGTAGAACAGCGACTTTCAGAAAAATTTAACTCCTGCTTGGGAAACCTTTATGAAGATGGAACACAAGGTATGGCTTGGCATAGTGATTCGGATGTTTCTTTAGCAAAGACCACAACGATTGCATCTTTAAGTTTTGGAGCTACCCGTAAATTTTCTTTTAGACACATTCAAAGTAAAGAAAAAGTTGAATTGTGGCTACAGCCAGGCCAACTCATAGTGATGCGTGGTGAAACACAACAACATTGGCAACATCGTTTAAATCGCTCAACAAAGATTTTACAGCCGCGTATTAATCTTACTTTCAGGCAGTTTCAGTTTTCATGACTTTCGTTAAAAATTGGGCAAGAAAAAAGCCCATGATGGCAACATGAGCTTATTCCTCTGAGGGGGATGCTTCTATTGATGAGCTGCTGATGAAAAGAATCATCAATAAGAGCTAAAATCATAATATGAGAATATTGTGATCTATTCAATGCATTAAAATGTAAGAAAAGGTTAAATTATCATAAAGTCGGGTTTTAAATTTCACCTTTTTCAGATAACTCCATAAAACGTTGTTCAATAAGTGCTGCATTTTCTTGCAAAATTTCGGTGAGCTTTTCAACATTTAAAAAATCAAAACGATTTTTAGAAGCAACTAAAGTTAAAGCTAAAGGTACCTCTTTGTTCGAAAAACGAACTGGAACGGCAAGGCCAGAAACATTGGGGTCAATCTCACCTTGTGAGAAATAGAACCCTTGTTTTTTAATTTTACGCATACGCTGAATAAAGCTTGGTTCATCTTCAGCAAAACCTGATTGTTTTAATTCTTGCTGGTAACGATGATAGTAGTCTTGCATCCGTTGTTTACTTAAATGCGAAACCATCGTTTTTGGGGAAGAGCCAACGTAAATAGGTCTTGGGCAGCCTCGGCCATATGAGAGTAATTCGGTGTCTTTGAATATTTCATGGTGAATATCAATACAGTAATCATCATTTAAATAGGTGAGCAAGCAGCACAGTTCGGTACGCTCTACAATATTTCGCATAAATGGTGTGCTGATTTGAACTAACGGATCAGTGGTTCGGGAAATATAGTCAAGAACTGCAATTTTTGAGCCTAAGGTATAATCGCCAGACGTTCCATTAATGCGTTTTAATAGATCGGTAGACACCAGTTCTTTCAGGTAACGGTAACTGGTTGGTTTAGACAAGCCAAGTTCTTCGCAAATAATATCGACATTAATGATTGGACGCGAAACTGAAAATAGGTCCAGTACGGTTAAAATTTTGCCAAAACTTGAAATTGCCATAGCGTCTTGTTCGTATCCTTTAACAAAGAGTCATGTTTGAGTTCTTATAACAGAAAAAAAGAAAATTTGTCTCAATTCTAAAATAAATGCCTGATTTGAGTATTTTACTCTGACAAAGAGAAAACTTCTCTTGGCTTATACATCATATACGATTATCAAAAAATATATCAAATTATCAAATAGAGATATTTTAGTTGACTAAATCGCTTTATTTTGAAAAAATTGCCAAACAAAATATCTAATCGAGAAATTGGTCGATTCTAGGCGAATTTCTTGATGCCTCTTCTTTCCAAAGTTTGGCCGTTTAAATAACGTCCAAATTGAAATCATCTGGGCCAATCAGGCAGGATGTGGAAAAATCATTGTATTGAAGGATGCTCCTCATCTCATTTGCTTTTAGGCAAATGGCAAAGTTTTGTTGTCTCTAGAAAGGCAATTTAACATTGAGGTGCATGCTCATCAGTTCAAATCTGTATTTGAGATGAGTTCATGTTATTAAAGCAAATACTGGCGTTTCGCCCGAGTAGGCTTGATCTGATCTTTGCAACAAAAACATTTATTGCCGGAATGCTGGCGTTATTTGTTTCATTTGAATTAGATCTGATTAACCCGATGTGGTCGATTGGTACGGTCCTGATTATTGCCAATCCTTATTCAGGAATGGTGTCCTCTAAGTGTGTCTACCGTGTGGTAGGGACGATTGGTGGGGCTGTGATTGCCTTAACGCTAACGCCACATCTAATTAATACACCTTGGTTATTTACCGTGGTGTTGTCGTTGTGGGTGGGTTTTGCGCTTTATGTGTCTTTACTTGACCGGACTCCACGCAGTTATGCTTTTATGCTGGCGGGTTATTCGACAGCCATGATTGTCTTCAATGCGATTACCTATATTGATCAATACAACATTTTTGATATTGCTTTAGCTCGGGTCATAGAGATTTCGATTGGGGTGATTTCAAGCGCTGTGGTTTCTGCCACTATTCTTCCAATGCACATTGGTTCTGCGATTAAGCAACGCGTCATCAAAACGCTGAAAGATACAGAGAATCTGTTTGCTAATTTATTAACTGCTGACCCGCAGCAGAATAATACTCAACTTTTAGCGACCATTACTCGCGACACCACCGATATTCATGCTTTGGCAGTACATTTGAGTTATGAAAAGGGTGAGTTGCATGGCATGACCAAACCTTTGCAAGAAATGCTTCATCAAATCTCAATGGTGGTTGCTAATCTGGTCGCTTTATCTGAGCGTATTAAGCAGCTTCAAGAACTTCGTTTTATCGAAACTCATTCAGAAAAACTGCAACAGCTCTCAGCCCATGTTGTACAGTTTTTAGAGCAAAAAGATCTGATTATTGATGAAAATATTTTGCAGTTACCTGATGAGTTTGAAAGTGATTTTGCAAGTTTGATGGAATCGGCTTCTACACATCAGCAAGTTTTGGTCGCAGCCATGAAAATGGATGTACGCCATTTCATTAGCAATGTTTTAGCGGTTAAAGTCTTGTGGCAGCGAATTCAGCAAGGTAATAAAGAAATTCCTGACAACATTACTCCAATGACCACTAAATATCCAAGTTTACACCGTGATCATGGTGTGGCTATTCGAGGTGGCATTAGTGCAGTCCTTATTACATTTATTGTGACTGGGGTCTGGATTATTTCGGGGTGGAAAGCTGGATTTATGATGGCGCAAATGGGCGCAGTAACGGCCTGTATTTTAACGGCCTTAGATAATCCCGTTCCGGTTTTGCGTATTTTTATCTGGGGCAGTATTGCTTCAGCAGTTTTAGTCTTCATTTATGCATTTGGTATTTTCCCTCATGTCACCACATTTTGGGAGCTTGGACTGGTTTTATTACCTATGTTCCTGTTTGCAGTTTCTATGATGGCCAACCAGATGCTTATGCCAGTGGGTATGGTTTTGGGTATTAATACCATGATGGGCCTAAACCTGCACAATGCTTATAGCATGGATGCAGTGTCTTATCTTGATGGTTCTTTTGCCATGATCTTGGGTGTCTTAGTGTCTTTAGTTGTCATTGACGTCGTTCGTGCAATGTCTCCAGACACGAGTGCAAGCCGTATTTTGGCCTTGCATTATCGTGCAATGAGACAGGCGATTTATTTGCCATATGGTCTTGATTTTAAAGTTCATCTACGCAGCATGTTAGATCGGATAGGGATTCTAAACAGCAAAATGGTGCAATCAGGCGAGATTAAAACTTCAATTCATCAAGCACTGATTGAGTCGAGTAGTATTGTCGATTTAAGCCGATTGCAAGAGTTAGCCAATCAGTTTCCTCAGACATCAGAACTCACTCAGCATATTGGCGATTTGCAACAAAATCTGGATGAGCTGTTTAGAGCTAAAGAAAATGATGCAGACAATACTGCGGCTTTAGTGGAAAAAATCCATCGGGCTTTATTTGAATTAAAACAGCTTGCTTCAAATATTGAAGATATGACTATGCGACAAAGATTACTTATTTCACTTAACAATATTGCTTATAGCATGTGTCATGTTTCATCAGATCAAATGAGTGAAAACAGCACCTTTAGAGGAGCCACAGCAAATGGGTGAGTTTAATGTTTATGGCATTTACGTGCCTTCTTTGCTCGTTCAAGCCCTCTTGGCATATATATGTTTCCGTGGACTAAGTGTTTTAACCAACAAGTGGATTGCACAAGGCTGGATTGCATTACCTAGTATTTTTAATTTGTGTTTTTACCTTTTATTGCTTTTGGTGATACATCAAATTTTTGTTGGGGTAGGTGCATAGAGATGATTGCGAAATTAAAGATTGAGTTAGGTGAGTGAAATGAATCAGGTGGATTTGAAAAAAGTCATCCGTCCAGTAATTTTGATTGTCGCATTAATGGTTGCAGTCTATACCATTGTGCATTTGTGGAACTACTACAATGCAGCGCCGTGGACACGAGATGGTCGAGTTCGTGGTGATGTCATCCAAGTATCTTCGGATGTAGCGGGTCTTGTCACAGAAGTTTTGGTTCAAGATAACCAGAGTGTGAAGAAGGGTCAGGTACTCTTTAAAATTGATGTGTCTCGTCGAGCTTTAGATGTCGAGCAGGCAAAATCTGATTTAGCAAAAGCGAAAGCAGCATTTGCTCAATCACAAGCAGGCTTAGCTCAAGCAAAAGCAAACCTGATTAAATCAGATACCAATATTCGTTTAGCTGAAAAAAATGCGAGCCGCTATTCAAACTTAATGGATGGGGCGATTTCAAAACAAGAACAAGATCAGGTTTTTGCAACACGTGATCAATCCCATGCAGAGCATGAGCAATTACAAGCAGCAATTGAGCAAGCAGAAGCAACTGTTAAGCAACAGCAGGCTTTGATTGAGGCAGCAACGAGCAGTTTACATTTGGCTGAGCTTAATATGCATCGTGCCGCGGTAATTGCTCCCGCTGATGGTACTTTATCTAACTTTGATATGAGCCCAGGAAACTATGTTCAAGTAGGCCAAGCGGTTGCTGCGTTACTTGACCGTAAACAGCTGTATGTCGTGGGTTATTTTGAAGAGACCAAATTAAATCGTATTCATGTCGGTGATCAGGCCACTGTACAGTTAATGGGTGATAACCAAAAAATTAAAGGCCATGTACAAGGTATTGCATCGGGAATTGAAGATCGTGAGCGTTCAAGTAGCTCTAAGCTTCTTGCAAATGTAAACCCAACCTTTAGCTGGGTTCGTTTAGCACAGCGTGTACCCGTGAAGATCGTGTTAGATGAAACACCGAAAAATCAGCTTGCTTTTGTCTCGGGACGAACTGCTACCGTACATATTGTTGAGAAGTAAAAAAAGAAGGAAGGCTTTAGCCTTCCTTCTTTTTTAAAATCTTAGGGTGTTAAACCGACTGGATTTCGATACCAACTCTGAATGAGTAGTGCAGCTGCAAAACTATCTGCTGATAGCTTTTTTGCTCGACCTTGTTCTTGGTAAAAACCTAACTCTTCTCTCGCTTCACGTGTCGTTAAACGCTCATCTACCATCAAGGTTTCTATGTTGGTTTGATGACGTAAACGTCTCGCAAATTTGCGAGCACGTGTAGAGAGTTCTGACTCGCTATCGTCCATATTTAGGGGAAGGCCAACCAAAAATAAATCGGGTTGCCATTCTTTCACGATTTTTAAGAGTTGATCCCAGTTCGGGATACCATCTTTCATGACAAATAGAGGGAGAGGGTTGGCACTTTCAATCGAAGACTGGCCAATCGCCATTCCCATTTTTTGAGTGCCAAAGTCAAAAGCCATAATCGATTTTGATTGTGTTTCGGTCATTAAGCGTGTCCGATTTCAGATGCTAGCCACGCACGATCTACACCAATTTTTTTATAAGCTGCATCCCAACGATCGTCATAAGGCAGGTTAAAAATCAGATCCATATCGGCATCACAAATCAGCCAGTCACCACGCGTAATTTCGTCTTCTAACTGATTTTTGCTCCAGCTCGCATAGCCCAATGCAATCTGGTATCGGCCTACACCTTCATTATGGGCAATCGCATCGAGAATATCTTTACTGGTTGTAATACAAACATTTTCACCTACAGCAATAGATGAATGCCATGTGGGTTGTCCAGTATGAAGAACAAATCCAGCTTCAGGACGCAAAGGGCCACCTTGTAAAACCGCATGTGGATTTACATTGTCTGCTTCGATGTCGAGATCATTGAGTAATTCTTTAATTTGAATACCGGAAGGACGATTAATAATAATGCCTTGAGCACCTTCTTCATCATGACGGGCAAGATAAATTACAGTGTTTGCGAAAAAGTCATCTGCCATTTCTGGCGGGGCAATCAGACAACGGTGAGTCAGATATTGTTTGGTCACCTAAGCGGTTCTCCCTCAAAAATATTACTAGAGGGCCTCTCGACCCTTTTATCTATATAGGTTCTTTTTATCAACATACAAGAGTTAATCGGTTTTCGCCAATCTTTTTCTCTCATTTTCTTTATTAATTTGAAGAAGCCTGAAATTTAAGTTGGCGTAATTGTTTTGCGTGCTGCAAGGTTGTTTCATTAATTTCAACACCACCTGACATGCGAGCTAACTCAAAGATGATTTGATTTTCATCAAGTTCTACAATTGTACTGCTGGCTGGATCAGTTTGTTGTTTTTTCACTAATAAATGCTGATCAGACTGAGCAGCAACTTGTGCTTGGTGAGTAATACATAAGAGCTGGACATGTTGCGCCAAGTCAGCAAGTAAACGTCCCACAACTTCTGCGGTGCCGCCACTAATCCCGACATCAATTTCATCAAACACCAACACTTCGGATTCGGTTTTCTCAGCATTCATGACTTGCATCACGAGTGCAATACGAGAAAGCTCCCCACCTGAGGCCACTCGTGCCAATGGTTGTGGAGGAATACCCTTATTGGCAGTAAATAAAAGTTGAATAAAACTTAAACCTTCTGCACCTGGTTGTTCTAATGGTTCGAACTTAAACTCAAAGTGTGCTTCTGGTAACGCTAAAGGTTTCACTTGTTCAGTTAATTGTTTAGCAAGCGGAGCGGCAGCTTCACGACGAATATTGTCTAAATGCTGAGCTTTTTCTAAAAACTCCTCATGCGATTTTTCAACTTGCTCTGCCAGTGTTTCTGGGTCTTCAAGCTGATGTAGTTGCTCAAGCTCACGTTGCCAAGCTTCATATTCTTCTTTAAGTGTTTCCGGTTGAGTCCGGTATTTGCGTGCCAGGCGATGAAAAACCTCAAGTTTAGAGTTGAGTTCTTCCATTCGCTCTGGATCAAAACTCTGACGATCAATAAATTGACGCAAGTTCGCCGTTGCATCATCTATTTCACTTTGAGCATTCAGTAAAGAATTATAAATCTCAGAAAGTTGATCACTACGCCCGGCATGAGATTCTAGACGGCGAATAATCGAAGACATTTCTTGAGTAATATTCTGCTCAGCTTCATCTAAAACATTTAAGCTATAGCTACAGTCTTGCATGATATGTTCATGATGACTAAGACGATCAAATTCTTGCTCAATTTCTTTGTAATCGGTTTGGACAACCTCTTCAAGTTCTTCAATTTGATGCTCTAAAGTGCCAATACGCTGCAAACGTGTTGCTTGTGCATCTAAGGCAGCTTGATGCAAACGAATCGTGCGTTGCCACATACTATAGGCTTCACGTACATCATTCGCTTCAACATAAAAATTGTTATAACGATCTAGCCAATGCTTTGGATATGGTGGCTCAAGAAGCTGCTGCTGGCTGTGCTGACTATAGAGTTGAACGAGCAAACGGCCCAATTCTTTGAGTTCAGATAAACTGCTAGGGCGGCCATTGACCCATGCTTTACTACGTCCAGTTGCAAAAATAACGCGACGTAAATGAATTTCCCCAGAATCATCATCTAGCTCGTGTTCTTGTAGCCATTTTTCTTCAGGGCTATTATTTTGATAGGTAAAAACAGCGGTGATATCCGCTTTGTCTGAACCATAACGGACATAATTTGTATCTGTACGTTCCCCTAGACAGGCAGAAAGTGCATCCAGTAATAATGATTTTCCGGCACCTGTTTCGCCTGTTAGAACATTAAATCCTTGTTCTATATCAATAGCTAAATGATCAGCTAATGCAAAATTAATTAAAGTTAAATGTGTGAGCATAAACGCATCCAACGCGCCAAATTATGGGTTAAAGATAGAGAAGTTTTGAATTTGCTACAAGTGATCTATTATTCTAACTGAAATTATAGAACAGCAAGATTGCGGATATTTACAATGAAAAAAACATTAAGCTTACCGAAACCACCGATAGGGATGATTAACCGTCATAAAAAAAACAATCCTGCGGAAATGAATAAAATTTTAAATCAACATTTTAATGCATTTAAACAGGCTGCCGCACAAGGAGATTATGCCAAAGCTTATCAACATGTTAAACAAGCTGTTAATTTAGTTCCCAAGCATCCGGGAGCATTATCCGATTTGGCATATACCGAGCTACGCTTACGCCGTTATAACGATGCCTATCAACACTATTTGCAAGCGATTCAGGCAAGTGGGTCTAACGTAAATACAAATTTATACGATGGATTAACAGAAGTTTGTCATCATTTAAATAAAAAAGAAGAAACAATAAAATTTGGACGCTTGGCAATTACAACTAAAAAAGAATTGGCTAAGAACGAACCTGTTTTGCCTATTCCCAATCATGCGCCCCCAGAGTTTAGTTCAAACCCTCAAGAAAATATTATTGCCTTTTCATTATTTGGGGCAAACCCGCGTTATTGTGAAACCTCTATTTTAAATACTGAGTTAGCCAAAGAAGTATATCCAGAGTGGACGTGCCGATTTTATGTCGATGATACCGTTCCAGTGCTTGTGCAACAGCGCTTAAAAGAGAAAGGTGCGCAAGTGGTACAAGTGACGGACTCCCAAAAACAACTATCAGGCCTGTTCTGGCGGTTTTTTGTGATGGATGATCCAACAATTAAGCGTTTTCTTATACGTGATGCCGACTCGATTGTGTCGTACCGTGAAAAGGCGGCTGTAGATGCGTGGCTTAAGAGTGATAAATGGTTTCATTTAATGCGAGATAATTACTCTCATACTGAGCTAATTCTGGCGGGGATGTGGGGCGGTTGTACAGGTATTTTTCATAATATTGAAGCACATATCAGAGATTATGTTGCCACCGGACGTTATCTGGATCATCGGGTGATGGATCAGCATTATTTGCGTTATTGTATTTGGCCGACTTTAAAACAGAGTGTGCTGATACACGATAGCCAGCAATTCGATTCAGATGCTATCGATTTTCCAACATACGATCTGGCGTTAATGCAAAACGATAGCGAAAATTTTCATGTAGGAATGAATGACGGTTCACCGGTGGTTGCTACAGCAGTTGCCCATCCAACAGCACAAAGAGTGTGTTGGGTACTCCTAGATGAAAATCAGGTCGAAGTTTGCAGATACGATGCAATTGTGTCGAATAGTCGAAATATTGAGATTAATTTACCTCATGCTTTTGCCAAAAAAATTCAGGCCGAGCAGTGGAAATTACAAGTCTATCCGTATGAAAACTGATTGATTAGTTATTTAGGCACAATTAAACTACATTCATCATAATTTATATAAATATGGCATTATCTGGAGAATGTGCATGAGTACAAACCAATTTGATCATGTAACGGTCATCAAAAAATCAAACGTTTATTTTGGTGGAGCATGTATCAGCCATACCGTGCAATTTGAAGATGGAACGAAAAAAACACTAGGTGTTATTTTGCCGACTGAGCAAGCCTTAACTTTTGAAACGCATGTCCCTGAGCGTATGGAAATTATTTCAGGTGAATGTCGCGTAACAATTGCGGACAGTAATGAAAGTGAATTGTTCCGTGCAGGCCAATCATTTTACGTGCCTGGAAATAGCGTTTTTAAAATCGAAACTGATGAAGTCCTCGATTACGTGTGCCATTTAGAAGGCTAAGAAATTCCTGTTCAAATCGGGTACACTATGCCCAAAGAAATCCTGTGAAGTTGGCTTTGCAGGATTTTTATTTTTTTGCTCAAACGTTGTTAGAGGTCATGCATGGCAAAACAGGAATATTATTATGGCGTTCATTCAGTGGAGTCATTGCTAGAACTTGAGCCGGAGCGTGTGCTAACCCTGTTTACGTTAAAAGGACGGGATGATCAGCGTTTGCAAAAGATTTTGCAATTGGCAGAGCCTTTTGGAATTAGTGTACAAAAAGCAAGCCGCGATAGTCTTGAAAAACTTGCTGGGCTACCATTTCATCAAGGCGTGGTTGCAGCAGTGCGTCCGCATCCTGTCTTAAATGAGCAAGACCTTGATCAAATCTTAAGTGAAACTCCAGATGCCTTGTTGTTAGCATTGGATCAGGTGACAGACCCACATAACTTAGGGGCTTGTATCCGCACCGCTGCTGCGATGGGCGTGCAAGCAGTTATTGTGCCTCGTGATCGTGCGGCAGGTTTAACGCCAACTGCTCGTAAAGTTGCAGCGGGTGGAGCCGAGAAAGTTAAATTTATTCAAGTCACAAATTTAGCTCGTACATTGGCTCATCTTAAAGAAACAACTCATGTACGTGTGATTGGCACCATGCTTGATGAAAGCGCATTACCACTTCAAAAATGCGATTTTTCTGGTGCTGTTGTGATTGTAATGGGAGCCGAAGATACCGGTTTGCGTCCTATTACACAGGCACAGTGTGATCATAAAGTTTATATTCCTATGGCTGGAAACTTACAAAGTCTAAATGTCAGTGTAGCGACTGGTATGGCTCTTTATGAGGCTTGCCGCCAGCGTTCTGAGGTATAATTTAGCTGCCTTTCTAGTTTTTAAGTCATCTTGATATGTCTCCCCGTAAGCAAGGTTATTTCTTTGTATTGGTGACCATGTGCATTTGGGGTGGGTTTACGCTTTTTGCCCGTTTAAATGCACAGTGGCACATCAGTGCTTGGGATATTGCCGCACTGCGCTTCGCTATAGCCTTCTTAATTTTAATGCCTATTCTGATCTATAAAAAAGATCTCGCTTTTTTATGGAGTAAGCATGCGGTTATTTTGGCCTTGATTGGTGGGGTCATTTATTGTCTTACCGTCTATACCGCTTTTCTCTATGCTCCCGCTGCGCACGCTGCAATTTTCTTAAATGGCTGTATCCCAATTTGTACTGCGTTCGCAGCATATATTTTATTTAGGCAGCCATTTGATAAGCATACATGGGCTAGTCTGGCAATCATGATCGCTGCTTTAGGTCTCATGAGTGTTTTGATGCTGCAAGGTAATGCTTCTGCTTTTGGAATAGGTGATCTACTCCTTTTTATTAGTGCGATTTGGTGGGGTATTTTCACTGTGTTACTTAAACAGTGGAAACTGTCTGCATGGCACTCAATGGCAAGTGTTGCGATTTGGTCTGCAATTATTTATTTGCCCATCTATGTTTTATTTTTGCCTAAGCATTTCATGGAAGTCAGCCCTGTTCATTTAGCCATACAAGGCATTTTTCATGGTGTGTTTGTAGTCATTATTGCAACTTTGACTTATGTGGCAGCCATTCAGCGACTTGGTGCTTTTAAAACTGGAAGCATTGTGACTTTGGCGCCTTTTATTGCAGCCATATTGGCCGTACCTCTGTTAGGGGAGGCGTTAAGCCCATCGATTGTTGTGGGCTTAGTTGGAATGGGAGTGGGTGCCTTACAACCTTGGCGATGGTTTCGACCAGATAGCTTGGCACAAAAAATTAAACAGCAAAATGAGCCAGATTAGTCTGTACGTTTCAAATAACTTTGATGTAAAGGCTCTAATTGTTGATGTAAATGTTCAAGTAATCCGTCATTAAACACAATGTCATTGGCAAGTTCGCGTTTTCGCTCACGTGGCATTTGCGCCGCAATAATTTTCTGGATTTGTTCTTGGTTTTGTCCATCGCGTTGGCTTGCACGCTGAATTTGAGTTTGTTCACTCGCATCAACTAATAACGTGTGATTAACCAATTCATGCTGGTTGGTTTCAAAGAGCAAAGGTGAAACTAAAATCACATAAGCACTACGCGGATTTTGTAATTGTTGAATAATAGATTGGCGGATTGCAGGATGGGTAATTTGCTCAAGTGTATGGCGCGCTTGTGGGTTTTGAAAAATATACTCGCGTAGGGCACGACGATCTAGGCTTCCATCAGGTTGAAGTACCCAGTCTCCAAAAGTTTGTTGAATTTTTTGAAGGGCAGGTTGACCTTTTTCAACCACTTCGCGAGCAACGATGTCGGCGTCGACGACTTGTATTCCTTGAGATTCGAACCATTGTGTTGCAGCAGATTTCCCGCTACCAATTCCACCTGTGACTCCCAGAATAAAAGCCATCTTAACCTCCCAAATAGATTTTCATAATCTGGTCACCCCATAAAAAGGCAACCCAGCCTGCAATGGCAATATACGGCCCAAAGGCAAAGGGCTGATTTTCATTGCGTAATTTTAGTAAAATGATGCCAATAATTGCACCTAGTAAAGATGACAATAGCACAATTAATGGCAGCATCAATGGCCCCATCCATGCACCTAATGCCGCAAGCAACTTAAAGTCGCCGTAGCCCATGCCTTCTTTGCCTGTAATGACTTTAAATAGGTAGTACACAATCCACAGGCATAAAAAACCAATTAAGTAACCCCAAATGGCTGAGGTGGGTGTGGTGTAGATGTTAAAGGTATTGATGCCTAAACCCAGTGCGGCCAAAGGTAAGGTAAAGCGGTCAGGTAGCAGCTGAGTATCAAAGTCTATAAATGTTAAAGCAATTAAAACCCAAGTCAGGACTAGTCCAAAAAGCATTTGTATGGTTGGGCCAAACACCATGACCACAACCAGTGAACATGCCATTGTTAATAGTTCGATGGCTGGGTAGCGCATGCTAATTGCATGCTCACAATGCCCACATTTACCTTTTAAAACCAACCAACTGACGACAGGAATATTCTGGTACCAACGGATCGGTTGATGACATTGGGGGCATGATGAAGCGGGCTTACTTAATGTCAGCTTTTCATGGTCAATGATTGGTTGTTCAGGATTGAGTAACATTTGACATTCTTGCTGCCAATCTTGTTCCATCATTTTGGGGGTGCGATAAATCACCACATTCAAAAAGCTACCAATACACAGGCTCAATAGCGCAACCGCAATATAAAGTGCAGTTAAGTTTTGAATAAAATAAGCAATAATTTCTTGCATTACACGACTGAGCCCATTTGGAAAATTGGAAGATACATAGCAATAACCAGGCCGCCTACAAGTACCCCTAAGATTGCCATAATTAAAGGTTCCATCATTGAAGTTAAGCCATCAACGGCATTATCAACTTCATTTTCATAGTAGGTGGCAACTTTGTCGAGCATGCTGTCTAGTGCACCAGATTCTTCACCAATTGCGACCATTTGTATAGCCATAGATGGAAAACGATTTGAAACGCGCATCGCAAATTGGAGTTGTTGACCTGTTGCAACATCTTCACGAATTTTCATTACAGCTTGTTCATAAATAACATTATTGGTTGCACCAGCCGTTGATTCAAGCGCATCAATGAGCGGAACACCTGCTGCAAAAGTGGTTGCTAAAGTACGGCTGTAGCGGGCAATAATCGCCTTGTAAACAAGATCACCAAAGATAGGCAACTTAAGCGTGAGTTTGTCTAAACCATCACGGAATTTTTTACTGCGTTTTTTAGCTTCCATAAAAGCAGCAATAATTGCACCAATCACAATAATCATAATGAACCAGTATTCCTGCATCCATTTCGACATATTTACGACCATTTGTGTAAACGCGGGCAAATCTGCGCCAAAGGAAGAAAACAGGTCTTGGAAGACAGGAACTACTTTAACCATCAAAATAATGGTAACAACCACAGCAACTACAATAACCGTTGCGGGGTATTTCATGGCTTTCTTGATTTTCTGCTTGAGCAATTCACTTTTTTCTTTGTAAATTGCCACACGATCTAGCATGGTTTCAAGCGCACCAGATTGTTCGCCGGACTCTACAAGAGAACAAAATAGTTTGTCGAAGTGCTGAGGATACTTTCTTAACGCTGATGCAAAAGTACTACCACCTTCAACTTCGCCTTTAATACCGAGTACCACCTCGCGCATCGCTGGGTTTTCTAAACCTTCCGCCACAATTTCAAAGCCTTGTACCAGTGGCACACCAGCTTTCATCATAGTTGCAAGTTGTCGGGTAAAAATCGTGATATCAAGCGTTGATACCTTTTTCTTAAATAGACCTTCAAGAATATTTTTACGCTTTTCCCGAATGTTACGGACAGTTACCCCTTGTTTGCGTAGGGTGACTTTGGCTAAAGCCATATTTTTAGCCGGAAGTTCACCCTTAATTTTTACGCCCTTACGGTCAACCCCTTCATAAGCAAAAGTCGGCATCAATTGTGCCTTTTTGACAGTCATGACATTATCCTTATTTTAAATTGTCTTTTATTCACTGGTCACGCGGTTGACTTCTTGTAAAGAAGTAACACCTTGCATGACTTTCTTTAAACCTGAGCGACGTAGATTACTAAACCCCAATTTTTCAGAAGCAGCAGCGATTTCTAGAGCGTTGCCGTCTTCCATAATAATCTTGGAAATCTCAGGTGTGACTTTCATTACTTCATAAATACCAACTCGACCTTTGTAACCCTCACGACATTCAGGACAACCGACCGGTTGAAAAACTTGAAAATCGGGATGTGTTAGATCTTGTTCGGTAAAACCCATTTCTAATAGGCTTTGTTTAGGAATGTCACTAGGCACCTTACATTGAGGGCATAATCGACGTGCCAAACGTTGAGCAATGACCAGATTGACTGATGTCGCAATATTGAAAGATGGAACCCCCATATTGCGTAGACGAGTAAGTGTTTCAGGGGCACTGTTAGTATGTAATGTGGACATTACCATGTGACCCGTCTGAGCCGCCTTAATCGCGATTTCAGCTGTTTCTAAATCACGAATCTCACCGACCATAATAATGTCAGGGTCCTGACGTAAAAATGATTTAAGCGCAGCCGAAAAAGTAAGACCTACTTTAGGGTTCACGTTAACCTGATTAATACCTTCAAGGTTAATTTCGACCGGATCTTCGGCAGTAGAAATATTGGAGCTTTCAGTATTTAAAATGTTGAGGCCCGTATATAAGGATACTGTTTTACCAGAACCTGTAGGACCAGTAATTAAAAGCATACCTTGCGGCTTATCTAATGCTTCCATAAAAAGTGCTTTTTGCTCTTCTTCATATCCAAGAGCATCAATTCCCAGCATGGCACTCGATGGATCGAGAATACGTAGAACTAGCTTTTCACCAAATAAGGTCGGAAGAGAGTTCACACGAAAATCAATTGCTTTAGATTTAGATAGCTTGAGTTTGATACGACCATCTTGAGGAACACGCTTTTCGGAAATGTCCATTTGAGACATAACTTTTAAACGTGAAGCCAACCGAGTGGCGAGTTGCAAAGGCGGATTTGCAATCTGACGCAAAACGCCATCGACCCGATAACGGACCCGATACGATTTCTCATAGGGTTCGAAATGCAAGTCTGAAGCTCCCATACGAATCGCATCTATTAATAACTTGTTAACATATTTAACAATAGGTGCTTCATCGCCCTGAGGAGTGTCATCATCCTCTTCTGGAGCGGTTGAGGTATCAAGATCTACATCAAGATCAAACTCTTCATCACTAAACTCGAAACTACTTTCTTCAGTAAATTGCTGCGCCAGAATTTTCTCAAGTTTATGATGCTCGACAATAACCTGCTCAACCATAAGCTTGCTGTTGAAGCGAATAGCATCAATAGCTTCAATATTGCTTGGGTTACTGGTTGCAACATATAAAATCTGTCCTCTTTGTACGAGAGGCAAGACCCGATGTTTTAAAATCAGTTTCTGGTCGACCAAATCTTTAGGAATCTGGCTGGTATCGTAAACATCCAGATCAAAATATGGTTCAGCAAATTCAATAGAAATTGTTTCAGCTAATAAAGAAGGGGAGAGATGAACCTCTTCAATCAGGTACGCAACCGTATCCCGTTTAGCTCTTTTTGCTGCATCTAATGCTGTTTGCATGGTCGCTGCCGACACATGTTTTTCTTCGACTAATCGCCGAAAAAACCCCGAAAATTTTGGAGATGTATGTATGACTGACATCTGCCTACCTGTGCTCATATGTTTATAATTGGTATATAAAAAATTATACTTTTGTTATCTAAAATTACTACCTGAGAAAATGATGCTCTCGTCTTGATCCGATTGTTAAAGCTTGAACCAGTCGAAGTTTTTATTCATTAATTTTTAAAAGCTAAGGCTTTAGGCTTAATAAACTTTTATTACTGTTTTCAAATAGTAGAAAAGATATGAGCAATCCTGTTAAAGAAAAGTATCTGAAATTTGTGGAAATGCGTGTAGAATGTGCTGCATTTTTGATGAAAGGTGAGCCGTATGTCGGGTTCGACGATTACGCCTTGGGTAGTTGGCAACTGGAAAATGAACCCAATGCGTGCCAATGCCAAACAACTTATAGAAGAATTTAAACAACTATTGCAACAAAACCAAATTGCAGATGAAAGCTGCCATGTCGGGGTTGCTCCAGTTTCTATTGCACTTGCAATGGTACAAACACAATTGCAAGATGCTGCAAGAACAGTATATACAGTTGCACAAGATGTATCGCGTGTAGCAGGTACAGGCGCCTATACGGGTGAAGTCAGTGCAGAATTATTAAAAGATAGCCAAATTAATTTTGTATTGGTGGGTCATTCCGAACGCCGTGATTTATTAGGTGATAACGTTGAAATTTTGAAGGCAAAACTCCAAAATTCTTTAAATGCAGGCTTAACTGTCATTTATTGTGTGGGTGAAAGTCTCGAACAGCGTGAACAAGATTTGGCAGAGCAGGTTGTATTGCAACAAATCTGTGATATAGCTCCTGTAGTTACTGCAGAGCAATGGCAAAAGCAAATTGTAATTGCTTATGAGCCAATCTGGGCAATTGGTACAGGTAAAACTGCTTCACCACAAGATGCACAGGCAATGCATGCTAAAATCCGTGAAGGTTTAAGTCAGATTACCTCTGCGGGTTCAGACATTGCGATTTTATATGGCGGTAGTGTAAAAGCTGAAAATGCAGTTGAATTGGCAGCATGTCCAGATATTAATGGCGCGTTGGTTGGAGGTGCTTCGTTAAATGCAGCATCTTTTTATCAAATCGTAGAAGCCTTTGCACAAAGTAAATAACGAGGATAGGGTATGCACTCTTTTGTACTGATCGTACATATTATTTTAGCGGTACTGATGATTGGCTTGATTCTAGTGCAACACGGTAAAGGTGCGGATGCTGGTGCTTCTTTCGGTGGCGGCGGAGCAGCAACTGTATTTGGCGCATCGGGTTCTGCTAATTTCCTTACTCGACTTACTGCTGTGTTAACAGCATTGTTTTTTGTGACTAGTTTAACCTTAGCTGTTTTTGCGAAAAAACAGACTAGTGAGGCATATAGTTTAAAAACTGTACAGACGACAGCACCAATTCAAACAACATCGCCTGAAACTTCACCAAATGCACCAAAAACGAGTCAATAATTTGAAATAAGGCTTTCCTTTTGCAGTTGGAAGCACTAGAATGCGTCCCACAAGCTGCGGTGGTGGTGGAATTGGTAGACACGCTACCTTGAGGTGGTAGTGCCTTCGGGCGTGGGGGTTCAAGTCCCCCCTTCCGCACCAGCTTTTAACCAGAAAGTTGATGCGTGTGGTTTGTTTTTGTTGCGGGATGGAGCAGTCTGGTAGCTCGTCGGGCTCATAACCCGAAGGTCGT
>RCUL01000204.1_pt1 | contig 45048 bp, 31 predicted proteins | sample 2167521 | NCBI WGS metagenome assembly RCUL01 (sample SAMN09932745, study PRJNA488358) | compost metagenome | feature: garden; material: soil; isolation source: compost soil in acetic acid-enriched culture | place: Germany: Experimental Botanical Garden Goettingen | collected 2016-01-27
TCTCGGGTGCGATCCAGCACTTGGCGGGCATGAAGGACTCCAAGGTTATTGTGGCAATCAACAAGGATGCGGAAGCGCCGATCTTCTCGGTGGCTGACTACGGGCTGGAGGCTGACTTGTTTGCTGCCGTGCCTGAGATGGTGGGCAAGCTGTAAAGAACTTTTCAGCTTTCAGCTGAATGTACAAAAGGAGCCTGTCAGGCTCCTTTTTTTTGGGGATCGGTAGCGCTTCCTGGCTCTGCGTTCAATGCCGATTTTGCTGTGCTCCAGTGCTTCTCTGCTCGAACAGTCACTGGAAACATGAAGGACATACACAACTGGTGTGCAACGCTTGTGCGTGTCTTACTTGAGGCTTAAGCGACTGCTGAAATGAAGGCCGCAGCAAACAGCTCTTGTCACGAGCGGCCGCTGGCAGAAAGAAAATGCAATCACTCAACGCAGAAAGTAAGCCTAGTGCTGAAGGCGGGTCGGCTGGAGGGTTATGAATAACCACTCAACGTTATAAGGTGAGTGCAAGAAATTTAGTGCTTGGAACGGGGTTGAAGCTCACAGGCTTGGCATGCACAAAGCCCATCGATTCGTAAAGTTTCTGTGCTTCTGTGAATTCAGGCAGAACGTCCAAACAGATGCGCGAGTAGCCAGCAAGCTTAGCTTCACTCAATATCGCTTCAACGAGCAAGCGACCGAGGTTTCTTACTCGTGCGACAGGGCGGACAAGATATCGGCTATCCAGGTATTGAGACATCACTTTCGAGCCAAACTAGGCCTAGCACCTAGGGACTACCGCACCATGCTCAGCGCTGCACAAATGGGCCGTGGCAAAGCTTCAGTTCGAGCAAGCCGCTGGCTTCTTTAAGCTGTCTATGGACGCTGCTTTCGGCCAGTTGTAGACAATGAACACGAATGCTTCTCTTGAGTTGGGTCTAATCCGGCACTCAAACCGAGCTGCATACTGCCGTCGAATGAGCTTGTGCGTTAGGGCACAGGCATCGGCCACAGTTATTTGTTCACTTACCTACCGCAATCAAAGCATATGAAAACACTTGCCGCAATATCTGTTGCGCTTTTTCTTACGTCGTGTGTAGTAATTCATCGAGATCCTACTCGCCCGGTAAAAATGGAAAAAGGTTCAGCTGTGGACCTTCGTACCGCGCTTGATGCTGCTGACCTTGTCTGGAATTCGATGCAGAGAATCGGTTGCCGTCAAACCGATGTGATTGTCCCTACGACGATGGAGAAGTCCTCCGACTTCCAGGCGGGAGAAGGGCGAGTTGTCCAAGGTCGTGTCAAGGAGCGATGGGTTGCACGCGGCTGCAATATTGAAGTTCCGTACATTGTCGAGTTCATTGCAAACAAGAATAATGTGGGCGGTACAGATATCAACATCCACCGCGAAAAAGGTGGCTCATAAGACGATTTGGATTTGAATTTTGGCCATGAGCCTTGTACGAAAAAGCTGCGCAGGCCGGTAATTCAGTTCGTGATGGTTTGCAACGGATCGTGAGCATTTGCCCACAACATGCAGTTCACCGCCCGTGCCGACTTTCACTAACGTTCTTGAAAGGCGACCTTCAAGCCCAGAGCCACGTAGATGGCTCCAATCGCTTTACCTTGCCAGCGGCTCAATCTGCTCAAACTTTTCAGTGCTTGGCTCAGTGGCTTCACTGAGAGCGCGAGGAGGCTTGTATAGATGGCGCTCAGTGCCACAAATATGAGGCCAAGCACCATGAACTGAGTAAAGCCTGAGCCTGATCCTGGTTGAACAAATTGGGGCAGGAAGGCCAAGAAAAAAAGCGCAGTTTTAGGATTCAAAACTTCGGCAGGGATAGCTTCAAGAAAAGCCCGTCCAGCCTTGATGGGGGCGACTTTGGGTAAAGCAGCACTTTTGGGTTTTGCCATCAATGTGCGCACACCCAGATAGATGAGGTAAGCCGCACCCAGGTACTTCACAGCGCTGAAAGCTAGAGCAGAGGTCATCAGCAATGCAGAGAGGCCGACGGCAGCAAAGAGCGTGTGAACAAAGTCCCCAGCGGCAATGCCAAGCCCGGTAGCGATGCCTACATTGCGTCCACCTTCGAGGGTTCTGCTGAAGACAAGCAGGACGGCAGGTCCGGGTATGAGGAACAGGCCGAGCACGATGGCAACGAATCCGGCGAGCGTTGAGAAATCAAACATGGCTTCTATTTTGGCCTCTGGCTTGCTGCAACGGGTTTCGGTTGAGAGATGCGCTTACCGCAGCGGTTTGACCATGTTGAGCCAAACCTCTGCGGCATGCGCTGATGCCGATACGCCTTCGTTCACATAGCCTAAGGCGGCATAAAACGGCACACGGTCTTCTAGGCATGTCAGCGTCACTGTCTCACGCTGTGCGGTGCGGGCCACGGTTTCCAGCTGGGCCAGCAGCAGGCGGCCAATACCCAGCTTGCGGTGCGCAGGGTGCACGGCCAGACCCAGTACGGTCTGGTGGCCGCCAGTCGCGGGGTTGGCGTTCAATTGTTTGAACAGTTCGTCGCGGATATAGCGTTCGGCCACGACAGGGCCGTTGATCAGTCCAATGACCTGTCCGTGCAGCTCGGTCACCCAAAAGCTATCGGGAATGCGTTGCAGGCGCAGGGCAAAGGCGGCGGCAGTCGCTGCCTCTTCTGGGGTGAAGCAGGCGTTTTCAATGGCGAGCAGTTGCGGCAAGTCCTGCGGTGTAGCGGGGCGCAGCAGCAGCTCTGACGGGGGGGCAAGGTTCAACGTATCAGGCATGGCGGTGATTGTGCATTTGAAGGCAGGGCTTGCATGCCGGGCCGGGTGTGGGTGGTATGGGTTAGATGGAAATAAAAAACTTCTAACGCTTATCGATCAAACGTTAGAAGTTATTTTTTGGTGAAAAGGAGCCCCGAAAGGCTCCCTTCCCCACCAGGAGGTCACACCTTAGAAAGTGTGACGCAGACCCACCTGCAAGCCATGCTGCTTGCCGCTGTCGCTCAGCAGTGCTGCAGGCTCCAGGCTCAGGCCGCCGATGGCCGCGTTGTAGTCTTTGTTCTTCAGGAATGAGTAGGTGCCGTACAGCGCTGTGCGCTTGGACAGGTTGTACTCATAGCCCAGAGAAAGCTGGTCGGCTTTGAGCTTGGTCGCGACTCCCACTGGCTGGTAGCGGTAGTGGTTATACGAGGCTTTCACCACACCGGCTGCACCCACGGGCAGGGCTGTGCCCAGCGAGTAAGTTTCGCTCTTGACGGTCGACAAGCCTGCTGGCGTGTTACGTGCCTGGCGGTACGCGCCCGTCAGCTTGAAGTTGCCAAAGTCATAGCTGCTGCCCAGCGAGTACGCACGTTGGCGGATGTTGGCACCAGTGAAGTCAACGTTGTTTTGCTGCTCCATTGCCAAGCTGGCAGACCATGGGCCCTGGTCGTACGAGACAGCTGCGTCATAGTAAGCCTTGGTTTTCCAGGTGCTGTGGTTGGTTTCGCCGAAAGCGTAGTTGGCAGAGAGAGTCACACCGCCAAAACTGGGCGAGGCATAGCTGATCAGGTTGTCTTTGCGCTTGTCGTCATTGTTGCCAACGCCCCAGGCTTGCGAGCCGCCGATGCCTGAGTGGTTGAACACGTCGTAGCGCTTCATGGCTTTGTAGGCTGCGGTTTCGTCCCGGCCCAAGTTCACTTCACCAAAATTGCCTTTCAGGCCGATGGTGGAGCGACGCTTGAAGTCCAGGCCATCGCCGGAGTCGCCAGAGCCAGAGTCAGCGTTGATGCCGGATTCCAGCCAGAACTGGGCTTTGAGGCCGCCGCCCAGATCTTCCACCCCGCGCAGGCCAAAGTAGCTGTCTTTGTTGCCGCCAGATTTCAGGCCAGACCATGTGTTTTGCCCATCGATCACCGTGGCAGCAGCATCCACGTTACCGAACAGTGTGAGGGAGGATTGTGCAAATGCAGAGCCCGTTGCAGCTGCAGCCAGAAAGGGCAGGGAAGCGATGAGTTTTTTCTTCATTGTCTTCATCTATGAACTCCAATCTGAGAGGTTAAATTGCAGATTTTTTGTGTTTTCTGGAAATTTGAAGTTCATTGATTTAACATATTGTTGCAGTTTTTTGCATGCTGTTAATGATCTTCCATTGAGTTTTGAGAACGGCTTGGGCTGCAGGCGGGCATAAAAAAAGCTGCCCTGAGGCAGCTTTTGCGGGGTTGCGGTCGTGCTGGATTTACATCAGCAGGTGTTCACCCGCGTTGTCACCGCCCAGGATGACGTAGTTGACCTTGCGGATGTCCATCAACTTGGTGCCGCCGGAGTAGCTAATGGAAGACTGCACATCCTGCTCCATCTCGATCAGCGTATTCATCAGCGGGCCCTTGACGGGTTCCAGAATGCGCTTGCCTTCGACGTGCTTGTACTCGCCCTTGTTGAAGTCGGATGCCGAGCCGTAGTACTCCTTGAACAGCTCGCCATTCACTTCCACGGTCTTACCGGGCGATTCTTCATGGCCTGCAAACAGCGAGCCAATCATCACCATGGTGGCACCAAAGCGGATGCTCTTGGCAATGTCACCGTGGCTGCGGATACCGCCGTCAGCAATGATGGGCTTTGTAGCCACGCGTGCACACCACTTCAGGGCCGACAGCTGCCAGCCGCCTGTGCCAAAGCCGGTCTTGAGCTTGGTGATGCACACCTTGCCGGGGCCTACGCCCACCTTGGTGGCGTCAGCGCCCCATGCTTCTAGGTCGATCACGGCTTCAGGGGTGGCCACGTTGCCAGCAATCACGAAGGCTGCGGGGATCTTGGCCTTGATGTACTGAATCATGTTCCTCACGCTGTCGGCATGGCCGTGGGCGATGTCGATGGTGATGTACTCGGGGCAGATGTCGTCGGCCACAAAGCGGTCAACGATGGCGTAGTCCGCTGGTTTGACGCCCAGAGAGATCGACGCGAACAGGCCTTGCGACTGCATGGCCTTGGTGAACAGCACGTTGTCGATGTCAAAGCGGTGCATCACGTAGAAATAGCCGTGCTGCGCCAAGAATTTGCAGATCTTCTCGTCCAACACGGTTTTCATGTTGGCGGGTACGACGGGCAGGCGGAAGGTGCGGCCACCCAGCTCAACGCTGGCATCGCATTCCGAGCGGCTTTCCACGCGGCACTTGCGGGGCAACAGCAGTACGTTGTCGTAGTCGAAGATTTCCATGATTTCCAAGCTCCAGAAAGGTCACGGCGGGAATCTCACCCGCCTCAATTTTCAAAGTAGGCGCTTGGTCTGGAGGCCGGTTTTTTGGCAGGCAAGCAAATTGCGGCCAAAAAAAACCGGACCACAAAAACTTGGGCCCGGTGATTGATTCTATATGTGCTGGCATACCCTTGGTAGATGCATGTTCGAATGAGCGGTATATGCGCAGACATATACCGTTGTGCGCCGGGATGCACTTGTCCGTGCCTGGGGTGGTTCACACTTCCTACAATGGGAGGATGTTCCCAATCGACCTGCTTGACGGTGCCCATGGTGGCACGCCTTCTTCTGAGAATTCGCCCCTGCTGCAGGGGTTGAATGACGAACAGCGTGCTGCTGTGACGTTGCCACAGGGCCATGCACTGGTGCTGGCAGGCGCTGGTTCGGGCAAGACCCGGGTGCTGACCACGCGCATTGCATGGCTGCTGCAAACGGGGCAAGTCTCGCCCGGCGGCATCATGGCCGTGACGTTTACAAACAAGGCGGCCAAGGAGATGACGGCGCGACTGTCTGCCATGCTGCCTTACAACGTGCGCGGCATGTGGATTGGCACCTTCCACGGGCTGTGCAACCGTTTGCTGCGTGCCCACCACGTGGCTGCAGGCCTGCCAGCCACGTTCCAGATTCTGGATACGCAAGACCAGCTGTCTGCGGTCAAACGCCTGTGCAAGCAGTACGGTGTAGACGACGAGCGCTTTCCGCCCAAGCAGTTGACGTGGTTCATTGCTGGCTGCAAGGAAGAGGGCATGCGCCCCCAAGACGTACCGGTGGCCGACCCAGATACGAAAAAGAAGGTAGAGCTGTACGCGCTGTACGAGGCGCAATGCCAGCGCGAAGGCGTGGTGGATTTTGGCGAGCTGATGCTGCGCAGTTTTGAGCTGTTGCGCGATGACGCCGCGCTGCGCGCCCATTACCAGCAGCGTTTCCGGTTTTTGCTGGTGGACGAGTTTCAGGACACCAACAAGCTGCAGTACGCATGGCTCAAGCAGCTGGCGGGCGAATTTGTCAACGGCAAAATGCAGTCCACCAGCAGCGTACTGGCCGTGGGCGACGATGACCAGAGCATCTATGCGTTCCGTGGTGCGCGCGTGGGCAATATGAGCGACTTTGTGCGCGAGTTTGATGTGCAGCACCAGATCAAGCTGGAGCAGAACTACCGCAGCTACGGCAATATTCTGGACAGCGCCAATGCGTTGATTGAGCACAACAGCCAGCGCTTGGGCAAGAACCTGCGTACCGATCAGGGTGCGGGCGAGCCGGTGCGTGTGATGGAGTCGCCCACCGATCTGGATGAAGCCAGCTGGATCGTGGGAGAGATCAAGGATCTGGTGCGCAACGACGGCTACAGCCGCCAGGAAATCGCCATTTTGTACCGCAGCAATGCGCAAAGTCGGGTGATTGAAAGCAAGCTGTTCAACGCAGGCATTCCTTACCGGGTGTATGGCGGTCAGCGTTTTTTTGAACGTGCAGAAATCAAGCATGCGCTGGCCTATTTGCGGCTGATTGAAAATCCACACGACGACACCAGCTTTATGCGCGTGGTGAACTTCCCGGCGCGTGGTATTGGCGCTCGCAGCGTAGAGACGTTGCAGGAAACCGCACGTACTGCTGGGTGCTCGCTGAACGACGCAGTAACGGCTGTAGGCGGTGCAGCAGGCACCAAACTGCAAGGCTTTGTGGCCAAGATGGATGTGCTGCGAGAAGAAGCCGAAGGCAAGACGTTGCGTCAGACCATTGAGCGCATGCTGGAAGTCAGCGGCCTGATTGACCACTACGGCACAGAAAAAGAAGGCCAGGACCGCATTGAAAACTTGAAGGAGTTGATCAACGCGGCCGAAAGCTTTGTGACGCAAGAAGGTTTTGGCAAGGATGCGGTGGCGCTGCCCATTGATGAAACGGGTGCCCCGCTGACGCAAAGCCCTGCCAGCCAAGGCCTGGATACCAGCTTGCCGGTGCTGGACTTGTCCCTGAATGGCACGGATGCAGAGACGGGCGAAACTCTCTCGCCGCTGCAAGCCTTTCTGGTGCATGCGGCGCTGGAGGCCGGCGATAACCAGGCCCAAGCTGGTCAGGATGCGGTGCAAATGATGACGGTACACGCCAGCAAGGGGCTGGAGTTTGATGTGGTGTTCATTGGTGGCCTGGAAGAAGGCCTGTTTCCCCATGAAAACGCCATGAGTGACCGCGGTGGTCTGGAAGAAGAGCGCCGCCTGATGTACGTTGCCATCACCCGGGCACGCAAGCGCCTGTATCTGAGCCATTCACAAAGCCGCATGTTGCATGGGCGCACCACGTTCAATCTGCCCAGCCGATTTATTGACGAGCTGCCCGAGAGCGCACTCAAGTGGATCAGCGCCAAGGGTGGTTTTGGCAGTTTTTCGCCTAAGAACGCAGCGGGCAGCGGCTGGCAGTCGGGTGCCAGAGGTCAATTTGGTGCATATAGCCCCAAAGGTCCTGAAGTGTTTGCCAACCCGGTGGTGCCCGCCCAGAAGGCGGGCCCTGTGCACGGTATTGCCAAGGGCCTGACGGTGTTTCACACCAAGTTTGGTGAAGGCAAGGTACTGGCTGTAGAAGGTACGGGTGATGATGCGCGGGCGCATATCAACTTCCCGCGCCATGGTGCCAAGTGGCTGGCGTTGGCCATTGCCAAGCTGACCATCGTGGATTAAGACCCGCTAACCCTCATCTCCAATGCAAATCAAAGATTGGCTCGGTGGTGCTAGCAGCACTAACGATGCAGGCAGATAAAGCCATAAAAAAGGGACGCTCAAAGCGTCCCTTTTTTGTTGCGGCTTGTGCCGCTTATTTGTAGTCGTAGGTCACGTCGTCCACGTGCAAAGTGCGCTCTTCGTCTGGTGGCGAGAAGCAGTCACGGAAAGTGAACACGGCAGAGGTAAGGAACATGGTGACCAAGGCCATGCCCAGCATGACGGTCAAAATATTGGCCGCCAATGCCACTGCAGAGCCCAGCAGCAGGGACAGCACCACGGTGATCAGCGACAGTGCAAGACCTGCACCAATAGCCAGACCCAGCCAGCCAATGGCATAGATGAAAAAAGCGCGGAAATTGCGCACGCAGGCGACAACACTGAAGAACACCGCTTTGACGGGAGACACGCCATGCCACTGCACCAGAGCGGGCGCATGCCACATCAGCATGGCCAGCAGGTTGTACAGAAAAAAGCCGCCCCACAAGGCAATGTGAAAGCCGGGCTGCTGCACCAGCTCTTCAGCCATTTCGGGGGTAATGGGCTCGTTGCTCAGTGACAGGCGGGCCAGACTGCCGTCGTCAAACAGCGAAGTCAGCGCCACGATCAGCATGATGCCCACAGCGTAGAAAACGCCCAGAATGGCCAAAGCCTTGGTGCGCGGGTTGTCGCCACGAAAGGGGGCAATGACCAGGCTGGGGCGTGGAATACGGTCTTGAGAGGCCTCAGCTGCGCCCAGCATCATGATCAGAAATACCGATGGCATGAGAACGAGGGCAATGTAAGGGCCAATGATGGGCAGCATGCCAATCAGCGACACGGCCGCCATGCTGAGAAACAGCAGCGCAGTCAGTGCCATGGGCTGGCGCCAGAAGGTTTGCATGCCCAGCTTGACCCATTGCAGGCCAGTGCTGGCAGGAACGATATGAAGTTTCATGTCTGTGTGATGTGCAAGGAAAAAGCCACTGAAAGCAGCGCTTGCAATCTGCTGAACTGTACCCCACACCTCACCAGCAGAGTGTGGCGTGGGGCTGCTGTGGCTTGAGCTTCGAGCGTGTTTACGGTCTCTACGCAGGCGCGTTGGAGTGCAATCGGGAGGAGTTTGAGTCGATGGGGTGCAGCTTGCACCAGTGTGCAAGCCAGCCACAGCGCGAAGAAATCGCCCGATTTCACTTTAACCCTTGGGGCCAGTGGCTTTGCGGGCGGTCTGCATCGTTGCAAATCCTCGCAATAGCCGAACTATTGCTGCGGTATTGCACCTCGCATCCCATCCCGCAAAAACACTGGCGAGCCGCGAGGAGATCGTAAACACGCTCTTAGACCGTAAGCGGGTGGGCCAGCGTTGCAGGGTAGGCCACGCGCTGGCGCAGCACACGCTCAAAGTGGGTGGGGTCGTGGGGCACCAGCATGGCGGCTTCACGAGGCAGATAAAAGTCCCACAGGCGCGAAATCCAAAACCGCAGTGCGCCAGCGCGCAGCATGGCGTTGAACAACTGGCGCTCAGCAGCTTGCAGCGGGCGCACGGCCTGATAGGCATCCAGCATGGCCTGTGCTTTGGTGGCATCGTGCGCACCGGTGGCATGGTCAATGCACCAGTCGTTCAGGCACACGCACAGGTCAAACAAGAAAGAATCTACGCCGGCAAAGTAAAAGTCGAAAAAGCCGGTGAGCGTTTCACCTTCAAACATGACGTTGTCGCGAAACAGGTCTGCGTGTACAGGGCCACGGGGCAGGGCCTGGTAGGCGCTGGATGCAGCCGTGTGGTTCTGAAAGGCCAGCTCGGACTGCAGCAGCTCGGCAGTTGCGGGCTCCAGGTGCGGCAAAACCACGGGCGCTGTCTCGTTCCACCAGGGTAGTCCGCGAAGATTGGGTTGCTCGCGGTCGTAGTCGCGCCCAGCCAGGTGCATGCGCGCCAGCATGTCGCCCACCGCAGCGCAGTGCACGGGCAGGGGTTGCAGCTGACTTTTGCCACGCAGCTTTTGCACGATAGCGGCGGGTTTGCCACAGACCTTGTGCAGGATATCGCCACTCTTGCCGTCTGCCTGTGGGTCGGGCACCGGAATGCCTGCGTGTGCCAGGTGCTTCATCAGGTAGAGGTAAAAGGGCAACTGCTCGGCAGTCAGGCGCTCGAATAATGTAAGCACCCACTCTCCCTGATCTGTTGTCAGGAAGTAGTTGGTGTTTTCAATGCCACCTTGAATGCCACGTAGCTCGGTGAGTTGGCCCAGGGGTACGCGGCGCAGTAAATCGCGCGCGTCTTTGTCAGAAACTTCGGTAAAAACGGCCATCGCTCAGGATGAAAGAAAGGAAAAAGCCTGCTGCGGCGATCGCGCGACAGCAGGTGAGGAAAAAGGAGGGGGCTTAGAACTGCAGAGCGCGCCAGACGCGGCGGCCATTGGTGCCGTCGGCACCTTCAGCGTTCTGAGGCTGCACCTCGTAAGCAGGCAAATTACCCACCTTGGGTTGAACGGTAATGTTCTTTGTTTCGCCACCTACACGCAATTCGTCCACACGGCTGCCTTCGTCTTCGACACGAATGCGCTCAATGCGTTGATTGCGTTTATCGCTCTTTTGCTCCGTATTTTGCAGCTGCTCAGGAGCTTGTACATTGGGTTGGAGCGAGTTTTCGCCCTTGTCCTGTGCCAGCACGGGGGCTACGGCCAGGAAGGAGGTGAGGATGATGGTGGCTGCGCGCATACCTAAATTGTAGAGGGCAGGCACAATTCCAGCTATGAGCAATTCCAAGACACTGGTGCTGGTAGACGGATCCAGCTATCTGTACCGCGCCTACCACGCTATGCCCGACCTGCGGGCTGTGCCCGGAGACCCCAGCAGCCCGGCTACGGGTGCCATCCGGGGCATGATCAATATGATGCAGGCGCTGCGCAAAGAAGTGGTGGCGGATTACGCGGTGTGCGTGTTCGACACCAGCGGCCCCACCTTTCGCGATGCCATGTACACCGAGTACAAGGCCACACGCTCACCCATGCCAGATGATCTACGCAGTCAGATCGAGCCCATCCACACGGTGGTGGATCTGCTGGGCTGGAAAGTGGTGGCCGTGCCGGGCGTAGAAGCTGATGATGTGATCGCCACACTGGCGAACATGGCGGCCGAGCAGGGTATGAACGTGATCGTCTCCAGCGGCGACAAAGACCTTTCCCAACTGGTCAATGAGCGCATCACCATCATCGACACCATGAACGGCAAACGCCGCGATGTGGCAGGGGTGACCACTGAGTTTGGTGTGCCGCCCGAGAAGATGATTGATTTTCAGGCGCTGATTGGTGACACCGTGGACAACGTGCCAGGCGTGACCAAGGTGGGCCCAAAGACCGCCGCCAAGTGGCTGGAGGAATACGGCACGCTGGACAATTTGATTGCCCATGCCGACGCCATCAAGGGCGTGGCAGGCAACAACTTGCGCGAAGCGATTGCCAGCGGTCAATTGGCATTGAGCCGCCAGCTGGTGACCATGAAAACCGATTGCGATTTGACCGAGCATGTGCCCGGCCTGCCTGCGTTTGACGACATCACGCTGGACGAGCCTGACGCGGCAGGTCTGTTGCCGTTTTACGAGCAATATGGCTTCAAAGGGCTGGCGCGTACGCTGGGCGTGCCCGTGGCACAGGCGTCTGCACCTGCCGAGGCAGTGAAGACCAAAGCTGCTGCTCCCTCACCCCAGGGCGATATGTTTGATGCAGACGATGCCGCCGCTACCGAAGTGGCTGTGGCGGCGCAGCAGCGTGACGTGGTCTACACCACCATCCTGACCGAGGCACAGCTGGACCAGTGGCTAGGAAAAATTGAAGCTGCCACGCTGACCGCGATTGATACGGAAACGGATTCGTTGGATGAAATGCTGGCGCAGATTGTTGGCATTTCTTTCAGTGTGAAGGTGGGCGAAGCTGCCTATATTCCGCTGCGCCACGAAGGCATGGATGTGCCTGAGCAACTGCCTTTGGCCATGGTGCTGGAGCGCCTGAAGCCGTGGCTGGAAAACCCCAGCAAGAAAAAGCTGGGTCAAAACGTCAAGTACGATCAGCACGTGTTTGCCAACCATGGCATCAGCGTGCGCGGTTATGCGCACGACACCATGCTGCAAAGCTATGTGCTGGAAGTGCACCGCCCGCACAACCTGACCAGCCTAGCTCTGCGCCATGTGAACCGCACCGGCATGACTTACGAAGACCTGTGCGGCAAGGGTAAAGGGCAAATTCCGTTTGCACAGGTGGCCGTGGACAAGGCGGCGGCTTATTCGTGCGAAGACTCGGACCAGACGCTGGATGTGCACGGCGTGCTGTGGCCGCAGCTGGAAAACGATGCCAAGCTGCGTCACATCTATGAGCTGGAGATTGCGACCAGCGAAGCGCTGTTTCGCATTGAGCGCAATGGCGTGCGCATTGACGCCGGTGCGCTGGCGCGCCAGAGCAATGATTTGGGCGCACGCATCTTGCAATTAGAAAACGAGGCGTATGAGATAGCGGGCCAGACTTTTAATCTGGCCAGTCCTAAGCAGCTGGGTGAAATTTTCTTTGACAAGCTGGGCATGCCCGTCGTCAAGAAAACGGCGACTGGTGCGCGCAGCACGGATGAAGAAGTGCTGGAAAAGCTGGCAGAAGACTACCCGCTGCCCGCCAAGTTGCTGGAGCACCGCTCGCTGTCCAAGCTCAAAGGCACGTACACCGACAAGCTGGCGCAAATGGCCATTGCACGCACAGGCCGTGTGCACACGCACTATGCGCAGGCTGTAGCGGTGACCGGGCGTTTGTCCAGCAATGACCCAAATTTGCAGAACATTCCCGTGCGTACCCCTGAAGGGCGTCGCGTGCGTGAAGCCTTTGTGGCCCCTGAAGGCAAGCTGATTGCCAGCGCTGATTACTCGCAAATCGAGCTGCGCATCATGGCCCACTTGTCGGGCGACGAGGCGTTGCTCAACGCTTTCAAAAATGGTCTGGATGTGCACAAGGCCACTGCTGCTGAAGTTTTTGGTGTCAGCGTCGATGCAGTCAGCAGCGAGCAGCGCCGCTATGCCAAGGTGATTAACTTTGGCCTTATCTACGGCATGAGCAGCTTTGGCTTGGCCAAGAACTTGGGTATTGAAACCAAGGCCGCAGCGGCGTACATCGACAAGTACTTTCAGCGTTACCCCGGCGTAAAGCGCTACATGGATGAAACCGTGGAGCTGGCGCATGCCCAAGGTTATGTGGAGACCGTATTTGGTCGTCGCCTGTACCTGCCGGAAATTAACGGCGGCAGTGGACCGCGTAAAAAAGCGGCAGAGCGTGCAGCGATTAATGCCCCCATGCAAGGTACTGCGGCTGATCTGATCAAAAAAGCCATGGTTGCCGTGCAAGCCAAGCTGGATGCCGAAAAGCCGAGCATTCAGGTCATCATGCAAGTGCACGATGAATTGGTGTTTGAGCTGCCAGCTGCACAAGAGAGCTGGGTGCGCGAGCACATACCTGCCGTGATGGCCAGCGTGGCTGAGCTGTCAGTGCCGCTGCTGGCCGAAGTGGGCGTGGGCGAGAACTGGGAAAAGGCACATTGAGCCTCTGTCTCCAAAGATGCTCCAGTGCCAGAGCGCATCTGCTATAAAAAAGTCGGCCAAGGGCCGGCTTTTTTATGCGTAGATTTTGGTGTGAGCCGCGAGCTGGTGCCATCGATCTGGCAATGATTTAATTAAAAAATAGCACCTAGCGTTTATCAGTACTTGTTTTCAAATACTTTTGTCACTCAATCGCCCGTGTAGGTTGCGTTAATAGCTATATTTTTCAATGCCCCATTCACCCAACACATTCATGAGACCGTTATCTCTCACGCCTGCAGTACGTATGGGGCTTTCCATATCTGTGGCTACGGGGCTGTATGGCATTTCGTTTGGTGCTCTGGCCGTGGCAGCAGGTCTGAGCGTCTGGCAGGCCATGGCCCTGAGTGCGCTGATGTTTACAGGGGGATCGCAATTTGCCTTTATTGGCGTGATTGCTGGTGGCGGCGCTGGATCGGCAGCTTTGGGTGCAGCCACATTGCTGGGGGTGCGCAACGCGGTCTATGGCATGCAGATGAACCGGATGCTGCAACCAAAGGGCTGGCGCAAATACTTGGCTGCACAGGTCACGATTGATGAATCGGCCGCAACGGCCTCGGGGCAGATCGATGCTGCAGAGCAAAGACGCGGCTTCTGGACAGCGGGTGTGGGCGTATTTGTGTTGTGGAACGTATTTACTTTTCTGGGTGCCTGGCTGGGCGATGCTTTGGGAGACCCGCGCCAGTGGGGGCTGGATGGCGCGGCGGTAGCGGCTTTCCTTGGCCTGCTGTGGCCCCGTTTGCAGCAACGCGAACCCGTGGCCTTGGCCGTGCTGTGCGGGGTGCTGACGGCTTTGGCCGTGCCTTTACTGGCATCGGGCTTACCTATTTTGGTGGCTGCCGTGGTTGGTGCCGCATGGGGCTGGTGGCGCAGTGCGGTTGCCCGAACCGATGGTTTGAGCGCCAAGGAGGCTGTATGAGTCTGGACCTGTGGCACTGGATTGTGCTGGCAAGTGCCGCCGCTTTTGCGGTGAAGCTGGCTGGCTACGCCGTCCCTGCACGGTGGCTGCAAAGCCCAAAAATGGCGCAAGTGGCAGCATCCATGACCGTGGCTTTGCTGGCGGCCTTGACCGTGATGAATACGTTCGCAGCAGGCACTGTCCTGGTAGTGGATGCGCGATTGACGGCTTTGGTGGTGGCTGGCATTGCTTTGTGGCTGCGGGCTCCGTTTTTACTGGTGGTGGTGCTGGGAGCCGCCAGTGCGGGGATGACCCGGTGGCTGGTGCAGGGGTAGCATCAGCGGGCAGCGCTGCCTTGTGGTGCCACGCACTTCAACGCGGTGAGGCATGGAGTTCAAACCATGATTGTGGGCGCAGCACCTGTAGCAATGGATATGATTCTCATTTTGTGGTTTGGCATGACAGCGTAAAGCGCACGTACGCTGTGACTTGATAGCCAGAGACAGGGCGCCCATTTTTTCTCTGTGCCCTCTTGACAGCTTGTGTAGGCTATTCAAAGAGGGCCGCTGAGACCGTGGGAATCACCCATTTGAACAACTCAGTCAGCAGCAAGGCGCGCAGCAAGTCTTGCCCTGTTTAGAGAAAATACTGCGCAGTTGGGGCCATAGGCCTGAGAGAAAACATTTGCTATGACATTGGTCGCCATTATTTTGGCCACTCTGGCTTCCGGGATCGGAAGTGTCTGGGTGGCTAACTTTCTTTTGAAAGTCGGCTTTGGGAAAAACCAAAGCGATCGCGCTCAGCAAGGTCTGTTGAGTCTTTCAGCGGGTGCGTTGCTGGCAACGGCTTTCATGCATTTATTGCCCGAAGCTTTTAACAGCGAAGCCAGCGCCCATGATTTATTCATGACGCTGCTCATTGGGGTAGTGTTTTTCTTTTTATTGACCAAAGCTGAGCTTTGGCACCACGGCCATGAGCACCAGCATGAGCCGCATGACCACGATCATGCCCATCACCATGGCGGGCATACCCACCAGCACAGCCATAAAGGCGGTGGCTGGTCTTTGCTGACTGGCGACAGCGTGCATTGCTTTGGCGATGGCATCTTGATTGCCTCTGCCTTTGTGGCGGATATGCGTCTGGGTTTGATTGCTGCGGTGTCTGTCTTGGCCCACGAAGTGCCTCACCATATTGGTGACTTGGTGGTGCTGCGCAACAGCAGCCATAAGAGCTTGGCGTTGTTGAAAGTTTCCTTGGCTGGTGCTGTGACAGCTTTGGGCGGAGTCATCGGTTATTTCCTGGTGGGTCGCCTGGCGGAGTCCTTGCCGTACTTTTTGGTGGTGGCGTCCAGCAGTTTTGTCTATGTGGCACTGTCTGACTTGATTCCCCAGCTGCAAAAACGCCTGTCGGCCAAAGAAACTCTGGTGCAAGTGGTGTGGCTGGTCACAGGGATTGTCTTGGTCACCGTGGTCAGTGGTTTGGCACACGGCGGCCACGCCCACTAACAAGTGGTATGCGACACATTAAAAAATGGCACCCAGGGGTGCCATTTTTTTGCGCTGTACGCTTTTCAACCTGTTAACACGACCCTTGATGCGCGGCTGCTAGGTGGTTTGCCGTACCTGGGCACGGTGCTAGCTGCGCCTTAGGCCGGTTCAGCTTGCTGAGTGTGTGTGCTGTTGCGCAAGATGCCTTGAATGGCAGAGCGCACAGAAGACAGCTGACGGCGAGACACTTGCAAAATCTCTGGCACACCGTGCAAGCGCATGGTCCAGCATTCACCTTCTTCATCGGTGTAATTTTTTTCCAGTACACGCATTTGCGCAGGGTTGACCAAGGCGTTGCGGTGAATGCGTACAAACTGATTGGGAAAGCGGTGTTCCAGCTCGCTCAGTGAACTGTCCAGAATGAAAGTGCGTGATGCCGTGCGCACGGTGACGTACTTTTGTTCGGCCTTCAGATACACGATCTGGTGCAATGGCACGCGTTCGGCGCGGCCGCGGTCTCGAATCACCAGCGCGGGGGCATTGTCGGTGGTGTTGCTGGTGCCTTCCAAAGCACGCATGCGCCGAATTTTGGCAATCGCTTGTTGCAGCCGCTCCAGCCGCACGGGCTTGGTGAGGTAATCCACGGCATCCACTTCAAACGCACTAGCGGCGTACATGGAGTGCGCGGTGACGAACACGATGGCCGCAGGGGGGCTCATATTGCGCAGCGTCTGCGCGAGAACCATGCCGTCAGGGCCAGGCATCTGAATGTCGAGCAAGACAACATCCACAGGCAGCTCTGAACGCTGCAAGAAATCTTGGGCTTGGGCCACATTCGCTGCTTCTTCGACGATGAATGGAGAAGAGGGGTCTTCGCATTCGCTCAACAAGACTCGCAAACGGTTACGGGCCAACAGTTCATCATCGACGATCAGCACATGCATCTCTTATCTCCGGATGGTTGTGGTTATGTACTTAACTGGACGGCAGAGAGATTCGAACTTCAAACACATCATCTTTTTGCGCTGCACTGAACGTTGCCTGAACATCGTGCAGTAAGCGCAAACGCCGCTCTACATTGGCAAGGGCCATGCCCTGACCTTTAGTAGACGCAGTCTTGTTCCCTTGGCGTCTCGATGCACTCAGTGTATTGGTGACGCATAACAAAATGGATTTTTTTCGTAAGAGTCGCGCGGAGATTGTTACTTTCGCGCCAATGATTGAGGGTTCCACCCCATGTTTGACAGCGTTTTCTACCAAGGGCTGCAAGAGGAGTGGTGGCAAACCGACATTCAGGGCGGCGGGGTCCAGGTCCCACTCCACCTGCAGGCGATCGCCAAAACGAATTTGCTCGATGTCCAGGTAGCGCTGGGCCAATTCAATCTCTTCATGCAATGCAATGGTGCTGCGCGGATCTTGGAGCGTGGCCCGGAATAAATCGCTCAGATCTTCCAGAAGCCGCTCTGCTTTGGCGGGGTCTTCGCGCACCAGGGCTATGGCACTGTTCAGGGCGTTGAACAGAAAGTGCGGCCGTATGTGCGCTTGCAGCGCCGTGAGCTGTGCCTTGGTGGCCGCAGGGGTGCGCCCCTCTGCGCGCAATACCAGGTAGCCCACAATGACAGAGGCCATCAGTCCACCCACGACGGCATTGGCCAGCCAGTGCATGCGCCCCACATCTCCAGTGATGGCCAGCATAGCGGTGGCATAAAGGCCTGCGACAACCCCCAGCGCAATACCGGTGGCGTATTGGTGCGGACCATCCATGCGGTGCAAGGCGCGCTTGAGGCTGCATGCCATGAGCAGCCACACTAAAGTGCCGGGCAGGCCGCCACTGGTCAGCCAGGCGGTGTGCAAGAGCCACTCTCTTGCATTCGGACTGGCGTAAAGCGATGCAACAGCCAGGGCCATTTCCACTCCTAATACAGCGCGCAAAACTACGCCCAGATGGCAGGCATCAAAAATTAAAACAGGTAGCGCTGCACTAGGCTGAGGGGTTGTCGTGTCCGAAGATTCGGAGGAAGGCGATTGGCTCGATAAAATTTGCGGCTTGTGCATAGGGCATCCGGGTGTTCCGGGTGTCAGTCGTAATTGGAAATTCTGCCCTCCCATGTCTGATAACACCAACACCCAGCCCTCCCAAAACCAACTCGACACCAAGGCTCAGGCGTGGTCAGCGTTGTTTTCTGAGCCAATGAGCGATTTGGTCAAGCGTTATACCTCCAGCGTTTTCTTTGATCAGCGCATGTGGAAGGCTGACATCACCGGCAGTTTGGCCCATGCAGAAATGCTGGCTGCGCAAGGCGTGATTGGTCAGGATGACTTTGCTTCCATCCAAAAAGGCATGGCGCAAATCAAGCAAGAAATCGAATCCGGCGCTTTTGAGTGGAAGCTGGATCTGGAAGATGTGCACTTGAACATTGAAGCGCGCCTGACTGCTTTGGTGGGCGATGCGGGCAAGCGCCTGCACACGGGCCGTAGCCGCAATGACCAGGTGGCCACCGATGTACGCCTGTGGTTGCGCGACGAGATCGATCTGATCGAAGGTCTGCTCAAAGAGCTGCAGCTGTCGCTGGTAGAAGTGGCCGAAAAGAACGTAGAAGTCATCCTGCCCGGCTTTACCCACTTGCAAGTGGCGCAGCCTGTGAGCTTTGGCCACCACATGCTGGCTTACGTTGAAATGTTCAAGCGCGATGCTGAGCGCATGCTGGATGTGCGCAAGCGCGTGAACGTACTGCCTTTGGGCTCTGCTGCGCTGGCCGGCACCACTTACCCGCTGGACCGTGAGCGTGTGGCCAAAACACTGGGAATGGAAGGCGTGTCGCAAAACTCGCTGGACGGTGTGAGTGACCGTGACTTCGCCATCGAATTCTCGGCGGCTGCCTCGCTGTGCATGGTGCACGTGAGCCGCTTGTCGGAAGAGCTGATCATCTGGATGAGCCAGAACTTTGGCTTTATCAAGATTGCCGACCGTTTCACAACCGGCTCGTCCATCATGCCCCAGAAGAAAAACCCTGATGTGCCTGAGCTGGCGCGTGGCAAAACAGGCCGCGTAGTGGGCCACCTGATGGGCTTGATCACTTTGATGAAGGGCCAGCCTCTGGCCTACAACAAAGACAACCAGGAAGACAAAGAGCCGCTGTTTGACACAGTGGACACCCTGAAGGACACGCTGCGCATCTTTGCTGAAATGATGGGTGGTCAGGTCAATCCAGCTACCGGCGCTAAAGAAGGCGGTATCACCGTCAACGCGGCCAATATGCGCGCTGCTGCCTTGAAGGGCTACGCCACTGCCACCGATCTGGCGGACTACCTGGTCAAGAAGGGCCTGCCTTTCCGCGATGCTCATGAAACCGTGGCCCACGCCGTGAAGCTGGCCAGCGCCAAGGGCGTGGACTTGAGCGAGCTGCCTTTGGCGGAGCTGCAGTCTTTCAACCCCAGCGTAGAGGCCGATGTGTTTGAGGTGCTGAGCCTGGAGGGCTCACTCAACGCACGCAATACCCTGGGCGGAACTGCACCTGCACAAGTGCGCATTCAACTGGCCAAACACCGCGCACGCTTGGCTGGATAACAGCGGCGTTTCTGCTCGACACAGCGAATTGAAGCATCGAAAAAAAGGGACGCTATAGGCGTCCCTTTTTCTTTGTTGATGCTTTGATTGCAGAGGTTGAATGCATTAATGACGAATGGGAGCATCACAATTTGCTATGTTTTTTTGAGAGTTTTTGCATTTTTCGACTGATAAGCTAGCAGATGGCCGTGTATGGCTGCTTTTATTTTTAACTGCTGGAGAAATTAGTGACCCACGCTTCACGTCGTCGATTCCTTGCCCAAACTGCTCGTCAAGCAGCACTGCTGGCTACGGCCAGTGTGGCAGGTGGCCGCTGGGCGTGGGCTGCAGAAAAACCTGTGCGCATCTTGGTGGGTTTTCCACCCGGCGGTGGCACTGACGTGATTGCACGTTTGCTGCAAGAGCCGCTGAGCCAGCGCTTGGGGCGCATGGTCATTATTGAAAACAAGCCCGGTGCGGGCGGGCAGATTGCGGCGCAGCAACTCAAAGCCTCCGTGGCTGATGGCACGACGCTGTTTTTGACGCATGACCACAGCATCTCCATCTTGCCGCAGGTGGTGCGCCATGCTGGATTTGACCCTGCACAGGATTTTGAACCTGTGGGAGGCTTTGCCTCATTTGTGAACACGTTTGCGGTATCGGCCTTGCATCCTGCCAAGACTTTTGAGGAATACCTGGACTGGGTGCGTAAAGCTGCGGGTGGCCGCAGTGCCGTGGGTATTCCGGCACCTGCGTCCACGCCAGAGTTTTTGGTCAAGCAAATTGCCAACCGTTATCAGCTGGATTTGATTGCCATCCCGTACAAGGGCAGCGCCCCCATGATCGGGGACATGCTGGGTCGCCAAATTGAAGCTGGCATTGGCTCCGTGCAAGACTTTGTGAATTACCACCAGGAAGGCAAATTGCGTGTGCTGGCAGTGCTGGGCGGCAAGCGCCAGCCCATGTTGCCGCAAGTGCCCACCTTCTCGGAGCTGGGCCTGAAGGGCCTGGAAGACATGCCGTACTACGGAATTTATGCCCCTAAGGGCGTGCCGGCAGCATTTACGCAGCGGTTTTCCAAAGCCTTGGCAGACAGCGTGCGGGAGCCGCACATTCGTCAGCAGCTAGAAGCGATCGGCTTGGTGGTAGATTCAATGACACCTGAGCAATTGGCGCAGCGTGAGCAGACTTACACGGCGGTTTGGACGCGCATCATCAGCGAAAGTGGTTTTAAGCCTTAGTAAATCGCCATAGCATTGTGGGTGCCAAAGCCGCTGGCCATTGCGCCGCGGCTTTTTTATTGCCTGAAAAAAGCGCCAATGTCTGATGAAAAGATGCCTGCCGTCAGTGCTAGGCTTGGCGGTATTCATATCAATACAAAAAACGATTAGGGGCTGCAGATGCGCTTGAATGTGTTGTGGGGGCTCATGGCCGTGGGGGCATTGCTGTCTGGAGCGGCCCATGCGGTATCTATCACCCAGGTCACGCCCAAAGGGAGCGTGAGTGATGTGCGTCAGGTGGTGGTGCAAACCGCCGCAGATGCGGTGCGCTTTGGCAATGCCCAGGCGCCAGATCCGGTGCGTGTGCAGTGTCTGCCAGAACAAGCAGGCAAAGGTACGGGCCGATGGAACGATGCACGCGAGTGGGTGTGGCAGTTTGAACAAAGCCCGCCCGCTGGAACACGTTGCAATGTGCAGATAGATAAAGCTTTCAAGTCGCCCACAGGTGAAGCCCTGGTAGGCGCTGCAAGCTATCAATTTGAAGTGGCTGGCCCCTCGATCATTCAAACCTGGCCCAGCACCTATGAAGCGGTGGATGAGGCGCAGACCTTTGTGCTTCAGCTCAATGGCGCGGCGACACCGCAGAGCCTGCAGCAGCATGTGTACTGCCGCAGCCAAGATGTGGGAGAGCGCATTCCAGTACGTGTACTGGACGATGCAGCAACGCGAAAAATTACCCAAGCTCTCACGCTTCCTGTCAAAGGTCACTATGCGGCGCTGGAGTGCAATCGCCGCCTGACTGCTGGCAGCAGCATGCAGCTGGTCTATGGCGCTGGCGTGCAAATGGCCAATGGCGTGGCCAATAAAAACACCAAGACCTTGGACTTCAATGTCCGTGAAGCATTCACGGCACAGCTGCAGTGCCAGCGCGAGCGGGCCAATGCAGGGTGTCTGCCGATTCGTGATGTCGTGGTGTCTTTTTCTGCACCGGTGGCTGAGGCGCAGGTCAAGCAAGTGCACCTGCTGTTCAACGGAAAGAAAATACAGCCGACTCTGGATAAAGAGTCCAAAGACACGTTCAATGAACTGCGCTTTGCTGCACCGTTTGAACCCTTGGGCAAGTACCAGCTGGTGCTGCCAGAGAAGTTCCAGGATGACGCGGGACGAGCCTTGGTGAATGCGAGTTCTTTTCCTCTCTCGTTTGTCATGGGCGACACGCCGCCACTGGTGAAGTTTGGCGCATCTCCTTTTGGCGTACTGGAGCGTTTTGCAGAAGGTGATGAGGGCACGGCTGTGCTTCCCGTGACCGTGCGCAAAGTAGAGGCCATGGATGTGCGTGCCAGTGGCGCTGGGGCGCAGGTGCGTAATTTGCGGCTGGTCAACGATGCCGACATCATTCGCTGGTGGGATCTGGTGCAGCGTTATGACCGTGGCTGGGTCAATCGCAAACAGGCGCAGCGTGAATTGAAGACACGGTTGCCCAACCCCGTGGATGAAAACGACAGCCACTCTCTGGCAACGCGCACGGTATCTTTGCTGCAAGGGCAGCAGGGTGTGCAGTCATTGAGCTTGCCCAAGTCCAGGGACGGGGACCCTCGTCCGTTTGAAGTGGTTGGCATACCTTTGCCGCAACCCGGTTTCCATGTGCTGGAAGTGGAGTCGCCTCTTTTAGGTGCTGCATTGCTCGATGAACGTTTGGGCGCTCCGCGCAGCATGTTTGTTCGAACATCTGCGCTGGTCACTAATTTGGCGGTTCACCTGAAGCTCGGGCGCGAAGGCTCTGCAGTCTGGGTGACCTCGCTGGACAAGGGGCTGCCAGTAGCCGGTGCCAAAGTGCAGGTTTCTGACTGCCGTGGCAAAGCGCATCACTCGGGCCAGACCGATGCGCAGGGTTTGCTGCTGCTTGCCGACTTGGGCAAAGATGCACCGCGCTGCGATATGCATGAAGGCAGCCGTCAGTGGTTTGTCAGTGCCCGCTACAGCGACAAAGGCGTGGAGGACACAGCGTTTGTCTGGAGTGACTGGCAGCGCGGCATTGAGCCTTGGCGATTTAATGTGCCCACTGCATGGGGTAATCAACCTGAGCGTGTAGCACACACCGTATTCGATCGCAATTTGGTGCGGGCTGGCGAGACGGTTTCGATGAAGCACTTTGTGCGCACGCAAACCGTGCAGGGTTTGGCGTTGCCCAAGGATTGGCCGGTAGAGCAGGTCATCACCCACGTAGGCAGCGGGCAGCAATACAAGCAAGCGCTGCAATGGGCTGCGACCCAAAATGGAGGCCGCAATGCGGTCAGTAGTTTTGCAGTGCCTGCAGCTGCAAAGCTGGGTATGTACACGGTTGAGCTGCGTTGGGCTGCCTCTGCACAAGGCGGGCAGCGTGTAATGGAGTCTGGGCAGTTCCGTGTTGAGGCATTTAGGCTGCCGGTCTTTCAGGGCAGTGTGCAACCGGTAGAAAAGGGTGCGCTGGTGCAGCCCAAAGAACTGCCTGTCGCCGTGAGCTTGAACTTCATCAACGGTGGCGCTGCCAGCGGACAGGATGTTCAGGTCAGCGCTTTGCTGCGAGATTACAGCGTTAATTTTGAACGCTGGAGAGGCTACAACTTTAGCGCGCCACGCACGCAAGAGCAGGCAGACCGCGAGAGCGAGGATGTCAGCAGTGATGGATCGCGTTTGGTCGCTGATAAGCTGAAGTTGACGCTGGACAAGCAAGGTCAGGGCCAAGTCAAGCTGCCTGCGCTGCCGCCCGTCACTGCGCCACAGAGCCTGGTGCTGGAGGCCAGCTTTGCAGACCCCAACGGTGAAATTCAAAGTTTGCGCAGTACGCAAACGCTGTGGCCTGCAGCTGTGCTGGCAGGGATTCGTACCGAAGGCTGGATGTCTGTCGGACGCAAGATGCGCCTGCAAGCAGTTGCTGTAGATGCACAGGGCAATCCGCAGGCGGGTGTGCCGCTGAAAGTGCAAGCCGTGCAGCACACCACCACCACCACACGCAAGCGTTTGGTGGGTGGTTTCTATAGTTATGACAACCAGCGCAACAGCAAAGATCTGGGCGAAGTCTGTAGCGGTAAAAGTGATGCACGCGGCTTGCTGCTGTGTGAAGTGCAGGTCATAGAGGCGGGCGAGGTAGAGCTGATTGCTTCTGCCCAAGACAAGCAAGGCAACACGGCGCGCGCAGCAGACACCGTCTGGGTGACAGGGCAGGGTGAGCTGTGGTTTGGGGGGCAAGACCACGACCGCATGGATGTTCTGGCTGAAAAGACCAGCTACGCACCGGGTGAGACGGCCAAGCTGCAAGTGCGCATGCCCTTCCGCGAGGCGACCGCCCTGGTCAGCGTGGAGCGCGAAGGCGTGCTGCACACCCAGGTCGTGCAGCTGGAGGGTAAAGACCCAACCATTGAGCTGCCCGTGCAAGCAGGCTGGGGGCCGAATGTCTATGTCAGTGTGCTGGCCTTGCGTGGCCGTTTGTACGAAGTGCCCTGGTACAGCTTTTTCACATGGGGCTATAAAGCGCCTCGCCAGTGGTGGAATTCGTTTTGGTACGGCGGCAAGGAATATGTCGCCCCGACAGCCATGGTGGACTTGAGCAAACCCGCATTCCGCCTGGGTGTTGCAGAGCTGCAAGTGCAAGACCGATCGCAGCAACTGAACGTGGCGGTGCAGGCCGACAAATCCAGTTACCAGATTCGAGACAAAGCCAAGATCACTATCCGTGCAACGTTGCCAAACGGCAAACCTGCCGCACATGCCGAAGTGGCCGTGGCTGCGGTGGACAAAGCGTTGCTGGAGCTGTCGCCCAACGCAAGCTGGGATTTGCGCGCCGCCATGTGGCAGCGCCGCAGCTGGGCGGTGGATACCGCCACAGCCCAGATGGAAGTGGTGGGCCGGCGCCACTACGGGCGCAAAGCCGCTGCGCCGGGCGGCGGCGGAGGCCAGGGCGCACCGACGCGCGAGCTGCTGGATACCTTGCTGCTGTGGCAACCCAAGCTGCAGCTCGATGCCCAGGGCCAGGCGGTGCTGGAGGTGCCGCTCAACGATGCATTGACCAGCTTTACCATCGTGGCGGTGGCCGATGACGGTGTGCAGCGCTTTGGCACCGGCAGTGTGGACATCCGCACCAGCCAGGATTTGCAACTCATCAGTGGCTTGCCACCCGTGGTGCGCGAGGGCGACAAGTTCCGCGCCATGCTCACGGTGCGTAACACCACCGATCAGCCCATGCAGGTCAAGTTGCAGCCCAAGGTATCGGGCGCAGAATTGGCTGCACAGACTGTGCAAGTGCCGGCGCAGGAAGCGCGTGAAGTGACCTGGGACGTGACCGTGCCCGCCAGCTTGATGCAGGCGGCGCAAGGTGAATGGCATTGGCAGATACATGCCCAGGACACCAAGACGGGTGCCCAAGACGCATTGGCCGTGAGCCAGCGTTTGTTGCCCGCAGTGCCGCTGGCTGTGCAGCAGGCCACGGTGCAGCAAATTGAGAGCCACTGGGAGCAGGCCTTGAGCTGGCCTGAGAACGCGATCCCAGGAAAAGGCGGACTGCGCCTGACGTTCAGCGACAAGCTGGCAGACAGCGAGAACGGTGCACCCGGTCTGCGAGACTGGTGGGCGGCTTACCCGTACGCATGTCTGGAACAAACCGTAGGCAAAGCCATTGGACTGAACGATGTGCAACTGTGGCAGCGCACGATGGCGCAGTTGCCCACGTACCTGGACGACGATGGTCTGGCCATGTATTTCCCGCCTCAAGACAGTCGCCGTGCACAAGGCAGTGACAGCCTGACGGCGCATCTGCTGGCGGTGAACCACAGCCTGCAATCGGTAGACAAGCGCCTGCAATTGCCAGCGTCTGAAAAGGCCCGAATGGAGTCTGGTTTGATCGCCTTTGTAGAAGGTCGCATCGAACGCCAGCACTGGAGCCCCCGCAAAGATCTGGATGTACGCAAGCTGGCTGCCATTGCGGCTTTGGCACGCAGTGGCAAGGCACGCCCGGCCATGCTGCAAAGCATCAGCATTGCACCGCAAGACTGGCCAACGCATGCGGTGATTGACTGGCTCAGCATCTTGCAGCAAATGCCGCAAGTGCCTGCGCATGACCAGCGCATGCAAGAGGCGCAGCAAGTGCTGAAAACACGCCTGTCCTATCAAGGCTCTCAGGTGGGATTTAGCACCGATGCGCAAGACCAGTGGTGGTGGTTGATGCAAAGCGCTGATGTGAACGTGGCGCGCTTGCTGCTGACCACCATGGGTGACAGTGCCTGGGATGCGGAGCGCGTTCGTCTGGTCACGGGTTTGCTGGCGCGCCAGAAACTGGGTTCGTGGGGAACAACCACGGCCAATACGTGGGCGGGCTTGGCGCTGCGTGAGTTTTCGCAGCGCTTTGAGCGCGAAGAAGTCACTGGCAATACCACGGCGCTGCTGGGTACGGCCACGCAAACCGTGCACTGGAATGTGCCGCCTGCGCCAGCAGCCGTCACCGCAGCCATGCCTGAAGGCAGCGCTGCATCGGTGGAGAATTTGCCAGACCGCACCTTGTTCTTGCCTTGGGGCGAACGCCGCATGGGGCAGCTGAGCGTGCAGCACCGTGGCACCGGCAAGCCGTGGGTGGCTTTGCAATCGATTGCCGCTGTGCCGCGCACCCAGCCTATGAATGCGGGCTATGTGCTGAAAAAGACGGTCAGCGCTGTGCAAGGGGCCAATGCCCAGAACTGGCGCCGTGGTGATGTGGTGCGCGTGCGTCTGGAGGTCAATGCCAGCGCCGACATGACATGGGTGGCGTTGAGCGACCCCATTCCCGCAGGGGCCACCATCTTGGGCAGTGGTCTGGGGCGTGACTCTGAAGTTGCGCAGCAAGGTGAAGGGCAAGCGAGCGAAGGCGCATGGCCTGCGTTTGTGGAGCGTGGCCAGGACAGCTATCGGGTGTATTGGGACTATCTGCCCAAGGGTGTGTCGGTGGTGGAGTACACCGTGCGTTTGAACAACGCCGGTGACTTTGCCCTGCCACCCACACGGGCTGAAGCGCTGTATGCACCAGAGATGTTTGGCGAGCTGCCCAACGCACGCTGGAAGGTGGCGCAACCCTGAGCGGCGAGTTTGTCTATTGCGTGACCTGCCTGGCATGGCCAGAAAATAGACAATCCGGCGCTCAACCTTGGGCCAGAAAGACCTTATGCACTATTTGCTGACTTACCAATACACCGACGATTACCTGGTGCGACGCAACCTGTTTCGCAATGAACATTTGCGCCACGCATGGGCTGCACAGGCACGCGGTGAGCTGTTGCTGGGTGGGGCGGCGGGTGATCCCCCCAGCAGCGCCGTGCTGGTTTTTAGCTGCGACAGCGCCCACACGGTCGAGCAGTTTGTGCAGGCGGATCCCTATGTCGTGCATGGGCTGGTGCGCAGCCACACCGTTCAGCCGTGGGCGACGGTGGTGGGTAAAGAGGCGAGCACGCCGGTGCATCCGCAATAGTTTTTAAAATAGTAGCTATCAGCGCTTGTTGTGCAACGATTTCAGATAGTTATCTATATGAAGTCGTTATGGGATAAGCGCTGAATGCTATTTTTATATTCAAATTCAACAGGCTGCTTGTTTTGTCTGACGCCCCGGGCGGGCGATGCTCTGCATACTCGCGCTGAAACACAAACTCCACAGAACGAAGATCATGGCCCATCCAGTAAATGAATCTGGCGCAGCCGCGGCGCCTAAAACGACTTTCTCCGCGCCTGTGGTCGTACCTGCTCTGGTAGTGCTGGGTGCACTGCTGGTGCTGTGCGGTGCTTTTCCGGATCTGGCGGACCGGATTTTTTCCAGCGCGCAGTCCTGGGTAGTGGGGCACTTTGACTGGTTTTACACCGTCATCGTCACGATGTTTCTGGTGTTCCTCATCCTGCTGGCTTGCAGCCGCTATGGCGATATCCGCCTGGGGCCTGACGATGCCAAGCCGGAGTTCAGCTTTCTGTCATGGACTGCCATGCTCTTTGCCGCTGGCATGGGTATTGGCCTGATGTACTTTGGTGTGGGCGAGCCGCTGCAGCATTACCTCAACCCGCCCACGCAGCTTGCGGGCACACCAGAGGCCGCACGCGAGGCGCTCACCTCTACGTTCTTTCACTGGGGTCTGCATGCGTGGGCCATCTACGGGGTGATGGGGCTGGTGCTGGCGTATTTTGGTTTTCGCTACAACCTGCCGCTGACCATGCGCTCGGGCCTGTATCCCTTGCTGCAGCAGCGCATCAATGGGCCCATCGGGCATGGCGTAGACACCTTTGCACTGGTTGGAACAATTGCCGGTCTGGCAACCACGCTGGGCTATGGCGCTTTGCAACTGGCAGCGGGCCTGAACATTGTGACGGGCTGGGACACCAGCACAGATACATTTCGCGTGGGCTTGATTGTGGTGGTAGTCAGTCTGGCGGGGCTTTCTGCCGCATCAGGCCTGGACAAAGGCGTGCGCCGCCTGTCAGAGGTGAACCTCATTCTGACGTTCGTTTTGCTGGGCTTTGTGCTGTTTTTTGGCCCCACGGTTTTCCTGCTGCAGGCGTTCAGTGAGAACGTGGGCAACTATCTGTCTGGTCTGGTAAGCCTGTCTTTGCGCACGTTTGCATACCAGCCGGCACAAGATCCGGCCTGGTTTGGTGGCTGGACCATTCTTTACTGGGCGTGGTGGATTTCATGGTCGCCCTTTGTGGGCATGTTCATTGCCCGCATATCGCGCGGGCGCACGGTGCGTGAATTCATTGTCGGCGTGCTGCTGATACCGACGGCGTTCAATCTGCTGTGGATGACGGCCTTTGGCAATGGCGCCATCTGGATTGACACCCATGTGGCCCAAGGCGCTTTGGCGCAATCTGCAGGCAATGTGGATGCGTTGCTGTTCCGCTTCTTTGAATACCTGCCACTGGCCAAGGCGGTGTCATGGCTGGCGATCGTATTGATTGCCTTGTTCTTTGTGACCTCAGCCGACTCGGGTGCCTACGTGGTCGATGCGATTGCTTCGCGCGGAGACCCTCGCTCGCCGGTGTGGCAGCGTCTGTTTTGGGCCGCAGTGCTTGGTGTGACGGCTGTCGTGCTGCTTTTAGCTGGCGGCCTGAAGGCCTTGCAGGCGATGACGCTGGTGGCGGCCATGCCAGTGGCTGCCATCATGGCGGTGCTGTGCATAGGCTTGTGGCGAGGGATGAAGGCCGACGTTGCGCACGCCCGGCAAGACTTGTCGCCCGCCACCAACTTCTGGACTGGCCAGCATTGGCGCAAGCGGTTGGAGCAAATCGTGCACCAGCCAACGGCCAGCGATGTGAAACGGTTCTTACAAAAAACCGTGTTGCCTGCCATGCGTGATGTGGCTGCAGAAATGCAGCGTCAGGGCATGCAGGCACAGGTGCATGACTACAGTGAGCAAGAGGCCGGTGCCGAGCCTGGTGCAGAGACAGGCACTGTGCGTCTGGTGATACCCACGCCCGAGCTGCGTGACTTCGTGTATGGCGTACGTCCCGTCAAGCGCAAGCTGCCGGGTTTCATGCTGTCAGAAGTGGCCGATGAAAAGGAAACCACGCGCCGGCATGTGGTGGAGCCCATCACCTTCTTTGCCGATGGCCGAGAAGGCTATGACATTCAATATCTGCGCCATGAGGAGCTGATTGCCGACATATTGCGCAACTACGAGCGCTATCTGTCCGTCAGTGCTGACCAGCGCACCGTGCTCTTAAACCGTGCCCCGGGGCATACCGAAGGCACTTAGACGCGTTAACACCACCCTGGATACGTCGTTACTTCGCCTAGTCGTACTTCTGTACTGCCTGCGACTTCGCGTCTCGTCACCAACGCAAATCTTCGATTTGCTGGGTGGTGTTCGCGGCTCTTAGCAAGGCCAGGTTTTCAGCTGGTAAGCGCTGTCCCAGAACATCCATTCCAGACGTGCGGCATCGGTGTAGGCGGTGTGCATGTCTGCAATGGTCTTGGCATCGGCTTGCGCGGCTACCGCATCGACCGTATGGCGCACAGCGCGCACATGGGCATGAAATTCTTCTCCCGCGTACGTGTCAATCCAGCTTTGGTAAGGGTGATCAGGGGTGGCTTTGGCCAGAGTGTCGCGGCCAACCTCGGCATAAATCCAAAAGCATGGCAGTAGCGCAGCCAGAGCCACGGGGTAAGAGCGGCCCCATGCCACAGATTGCAGAAAGTGGCAGTAATGGTGGCAGGCGGGCGACAGCGGGGTGCTTTGGAACTGCTCAGGGCTGATGGCATATTCCTGCATGAAGCCTTGGTGCAGCTCTCGCTCAGCCACCACCGCTTCTTGTGCCGCTGCAGCAAATTGCACCAAACCTTCTGCATCATCGGCCTTGCCTGCGGCAATCGCTAAGGCGCGGCCAAAAGCCACCAGATAGTGGGCATCTTGAATCATGTAATGCTGAAACACTTCACGGGGCAATGTGCCGTTGGCCAGTGCCTGGTTAAACGGCAGCTCCAGCGTTGCATTGAATAAAGCGAGGTTGTTTTGCCAAGCCTGGTCACAAAAAGAGGTAGGTTGATTCATGGATGCTGAAAAAGTTAAAAAAATTTCGTGCAAGCTTGCGAGGGCTTCTGCCACTGCCATGCAGCAGTCAGCTTGCTAGCCCCGTCAAAATGCACGGACATGGTCGGTATAACACTGCTTTTAGAGAGTCAGAGAGTTTGGTATGCACTTGGTGACCTGGAATACACAGTGGTGCTGTGGCTTGGACGGCGTCGTCAGCCCCGAGCGTATTGTGCAAACCATTGAAGCAATGGGTGAATGCGATGTGCTTTGCTTGCAAGAGATTGCCATTAACTATCCCCAATTGAATGGGCACCCCCAAGACCAGCTGGCGCAGCTGCGGTGTTTGTTGCCGGGCTGGACCCTTTTGTTTGGGGCTGCAGTGCATGAATGGACGGCAGCAGGCATGCAGCAGTTCGGTAACTTGATTGCCTCGCGCCTGCCTGTGTTGCAGGTGCAGCACCACCCACTGCCTTACCCTGCGCAAGCGCATGTGCGCAGCATGCCGCGCATGTGTACGGTTGTGACGGTGCAGGATCCCGAGCTGGGTCCTGTGCGGGTCATGACGACCCATTTGGAATACTACTCAAGCAGGCAGCGTATCGCTCAGACGCAGCATTTGCGACAGATGCATCTGCAGGCCATGTCTCAAGCGTTGTGCCCACCTCAGCAGGCGCAAGACGGCTCGCCTTTTCAAAGCAAACCACAGACACCACATGCCGTGCTGTGCGGAGATTTCAATTTTGAAGTGCACAGCGCGGAATATGACCTCCTGGGATCACCAGCTACCGCAATGGAGTGCGTGGAAGCAGGCTGGCCTGAGTGCATGGTGGGCACAGGCTGGAGTGATGCGTGGAACTTGCTGCACCCAGGGGCGCTACAGCCCCATACCTTCAAAGTGTTTGATCGGCAATTTGGCCCGGAACCTGTGGTCTGCGATTTTGTGTGGGTCAGCGACAGCTTGCGCAGTCAAGTGCGCAGCTTGGAGGTAGATGAAAAGACGCAGGCGTCAGACCACCAGCCCGTGCGTGCAGTGATTGGCGTTTAAATTAGAGCGAATTCTTCGAACAGCCATCGTTATGCGCACCTTCTTACTGGTCACTGCTTTTTGTCTGCCGATGGTGGCCTGGTGCTTGCCTTCACACCAGGAAGTTCGCAGTACTTATTCATCTTCTGATACGCATATTCTTTCGCGGGAGGGCGAAGTCTTGCAGCGCCTGCGCACCGATAAGCAAGTGCGCCGGGGGCAATGGGTGGCATTGCGTGATGTATCACCTGCTTTGCGTCTGGCATTGCTGGTCAGCGAGGACCAGCGTTTTTACGCCCACAGCGGTGTGGACTGGCGGGCAGTTTCTGCTGCTGCATGGGGCAACCTGTGGAACAGCAAAACCCGAGGTGCCAGCACAATCACCATGCAGCTTGCCGGATTGCTGGATGATGACTGGCGTGCCAGCAACAGTGGTCGTGGCGTAGGGCAAAAACTGGGGCAGGCGCTGGCCGCTACACAGCTGGAGCGCCGCTGGCGAAAAGACCAAATTTTGGAGGCCTACCTCAATTTGCTGCCTTTTCGTGGTGAGCTGGTTGGGATTGATGCGTTAAGCCGGACATTGTTTGGCAAGGCCGCACATGGCTTGGATGAGGTGGAGTCGTCAATTGCTGCGGCTTTGGTGCGCGGGCCCAATGCCAGCGTTTCGGTGGTGGCGCAGCGGGCCTGTGGTGTCTGGCAAGAGCTGGTGCAGTCGCAAATGCAGCCTTCGGGCGCAGATTGCACGGCGGTGCAGTGGCGCACGGAGCAAAGCCTGCGCGCGCGTTTATGGCCAGCCAGTGAAGGTATTGCTCCGCATTGGGCGCAGCGCGTCTGGAATGCGCGTGATTCGGATGTCGCCATTCCCGCCAAAGGCATCAAGACAACCATCAGTGCCGCAGCACAGCGCCTGGCCGTTGAGAGCCTGCAGCGCCACTTGCGCGAGTTGCAAGGCCGCAATGTCGAGGATGGTGCAGCCGTGGTACTGGACAACGAAAGTGGCGAAGTTCTGGCGTGGGTGGGGTCTTCCGGAACGCTGAGTCAGGCCAGCGAAGTGGACGGCGTCTTGGCTTGGCGGCAACCCGGCTCCACGCTCAAGCCTTTCTTGTATGCGCAGGCGCTGGATGAACGGCGGCTGACGGCGGCCTCATTGCTGAATGACTCTTCTGCCCAGATCGCGACGGCGTCAGGCCTGTATATCCCGCAAAACTATGACCGACGGTTTAAAGGCTGGGTGTCGGTGCGCATGGCATTGGCTGCATCCTTGAATGTGCCTGCGGTGCGCACTTTGGTCATGGTGACACCCGATGCATTTTTCCACCAGCTGCGCCAGCTGGGCATGCCTTTGCGTGAGGGCGCAGGCTATTACGGCTACAGCCTGGCGCTGGGCAGCGCAGAGGTGCCTTTGCTGCATTTGACCAACGCTTACCGTGCGCTGGCCAATGGTGGGCGTTTTTCTGCCGTAGCTCCCAGTGTGCGTTCTCCAAAAGGCCGCGCAGAGTTTGTCCAAGTGCTCTCGCCACAGGCTGCTTTTATTGTGGGAGATATCTTGTCGGATGCACAGGCGCGCTCCACTACATTTGGCCTGGATAGCGTGCTGGGCACACGGTTCTGGACGGCGGTCAAAACGGGAACCAGCAAAGACATGCGAGACAACTGGGCCGTTGGCTGGTCACAGCGCTATACCGTGGGTGTGTGGGTGGGCAATGCGTCGGGTGAAGCCATGCACAGTGTCAGTGGCAGCAGCGGTGCAGCCCCTATCTGGGCCGACATCATGGTGGGACTGAACGCACGTACGCCAAGCCGTGCCCCGGCTGTTGCGCCGGGCCTGGTGCAGCAGAAAGTAGATTTTCTCGCCACAACGCCAGGGCACAGTCTGGAGCCCGCCCGCCTGGAGTGGTTCATGGCGGGCACACAGCAAGCGCAGTTCCATGAGCCTGCATCGATCAAAACCGCCGATGCTGTCTCCGCCAAAGCACGCATTGAGTCGCCAACCCATGGAACCATCTTGGCATTGGATCCTGATATTCCACCGCAACGCCAGAAGCTGCAGCTCACAGCCAACCGCAGTGACGTGCGTTGGTACATGGCAGGAACATTACTGGGGCAAGGCCGTCAGGTGCAGTGGCAGCCGTGGCCGGGAAGGCATGTGCTGCAGTTGCGCGATATGAAAGGCCAGCTGCTGGATGAGGCCGCACTGGAAGTGCGCGGCGCAGCGGTAAAGCCCGCCCAGCGAGGGTCTTGATCTATGGCTAAAAATGGGCTGACGGCTTTCATACAATAAACAGACATGCCTAGGCCCATGATCTATCGTTTCTTTTCACATCGCATTGCTTGGTTGGCGTTGATTGTCTCGCTGGGGATTGGTGCGCTGTTCGTTCATACGATGTGGTCCATGCGCAAGGAGCATTGGGACTACCAGCTGCGTACCAATACCAACCTCAGCAGCACCCTGGCCAAGGGGCTGGAGTGGTCGCTGGATGCCGTTGATCTGTCGCTGCAAAAAACCGCCATTGCCTTGCGAGAGACTCAGGTTCTGGAAAATGGCGAGGACACCACACCCAACCAGGCTTTGCTGGATGCCCTGTGGCGAGATATCAACAACAGCAACTTGCTGGTGCTGGATAACCAGGGGCGAATTGTTCACCGTGCTCAAGGCGTACAGAGCGTGGGTAAACAGTTCTTGGCGCATGATTTTTTTCAAGCATTCCGCACCGACTCACACCACGGTGTTTTTATTGGACGGCCGACCAAAGAGTTGTTGATGGGTGAGTACGTCTTGCCCGTTGCACGGGCGGTACGCGGTAAATATGGGCTGTTAACAGGCGTGGTGGTGGGAACGCTGCGCATGCAAGACATTAACGCGTGGCTTTCCACCATGAACCTAGGCAAGCACAGCGGCGTGAATGTCATCCGCGAAGATGGCCTGGTACTCACCCGTTTCCCATACCAAGAAATGCAGAGTCTTCAAAGCCTTGCGGGCTCTCAGAACCTGGCGCACTTTCTGGCAACGCCGCAGGGCAATTTCGTGGGGACTGCGGTGATTGACGGGGTGGAGCGGCTGTATACGCACAACAAGGTTGGGCATTACCCGCTTTTGGTGAATGTGGCGCAGTCTACGCAAGCGATGTTGCAGGGGTGGGCGCGCAATGCATGGCAATTGGGGGCGTTTGCATTGCTGCTGATGCTCAGTTGCCTGGGTTTGGCCATCATGTTCACCCGCGAGCTTGCACGCAGAGAGTCGATGGAAGCGGATCTCTTTACAGAAAAAGAGCGCATGCGCTTGACGCTGCAATCCATCAGCGATGCGGTGATATGCACCGATGCACAAGGCCGGATTACCTACCTGAACCCCGTGGCCAAGGAGCTGACGGGATGGACCATGGACGATGCCCGGCATCAGCCGGTAGAGATCATGCATGTCTTGCGTGATGCCACTGGGGGCTATGTCCAAGCGTCTCCACTGAGGCTGGCGCTGGAAAGTGGACAGGCCATTGAGCGCGCTCGTACGACGGTGATCCACCGTTTCAACGGCGAGCAGGTGGAGATGGAAGAGTCAGCCAGCCCCGTCATATCGGCCGATGGGGTAGTGTTAGGTGCCGTTGCCGTGTTGAGGGATGTGACCGTTACTGCAGCACGCGAAGCGCGCATGCATCGGCTGGCTTTTCACGATGTGCTCACCGGCTTGCCCAATCGCCTGCTGCTGCAAGACCGCGGATTGCAGGCCATCGCGCAAAGCAAGCGCACGGGCGACATGCTGGCCGTGGTGTATTTGGACCTGGATCGATTCAAGCAAATCAATGACAGTCTGGGGCACCACGCTGGTGATGCAGCGCTGGTGCATGCTGCCAAGGCTTTGCAAGCCTGTGTTCGCGAAAGTGATACGGTGTGCCGTCTCGGTGGCGATGAGTTTGTGGTGCTGTTGCCAGCGCTCACCTCTGAAGCACATCTCATTGGGATTGCACAAAAAATTCAGCAGGCGTGCGCACTGCCTTTCACATGGGAGGGCAAGGAGTACGTGCTGCATGCCAGTGGTGGTGTGGCTTTGTATCCGGTGCATGCCGTGCAGTGGGATGTTCTGCTGCATTGTGCCGATGCAGCCATGTACGCCGCAAAAAAAGCGGGGCGCCATCAAATTCGCCTGTACCAGCCACAGGCAGAGGCTTCGCTCCTGGTGTGCGCTGAGGTGCCCGAGGATGTGGTCTAGGGCGGAAAGAAACGGCAATCGCTTCAAATTTCAAGCGCCCACAAAATTCATTCACACAGCAGGCCTGCTGCGCGCACTACGATATGCGCTGTTCCAGAATGACTGAGGGCTCAACTGTGGCTGACTTGTCCAAAATTACCTGTATCGAAGACCTGCGCATCATTGCTCAACGCCGTGTGCCGCGCATGTTTTATGACTATGCCGACTCGGGTTCATACACCCAGGGTACGTACCGCGCCAACGAAGAAGAATTCCAGAAAATCAAGTTGCGCCAACGTGTAGCGGTCAACATGGAAGGCCGCAGCACACGCAGCACCATGGTGGGGCAGGATGTAGCCATGCCTGTGGCTATTGCGCCCACCGGGCTCACAGGCATGCAGCATGCAGACGGTGAAATCCTTGCTGCAAAAGCCGCAAAGGCTTTTGGTATTCCATTCACGCTGTCGACCATGAGCATTTGCTCGCTGGAAGATATTGCACAGGAAACTGATCGCCACCCCTTCTGGTTCCAGCTCTACGTCATGCGCGACAAGGGTTTCATGGAGCGCCTGATTGACCGGGCCAAGGCCGCAAATTGCTCGGCACTGCAGCTGACGCTGGATTTGCAAATTTTGGGTCAACGCCACAAAGACATCAAAAACGGGTTGTCCACACCGCCCAAGCCCACGTTGGCAAACATGATCAATTTAGCCACCAAACCCCGCTGGTGTCTGGGCATGCTGGGCACCAAGCGGCGCAGCTTTGGCAATATCGTGGGGCACGTGGATGGTGTGGCAGACATGTCTTCGCTGTCGTCGTGGACGGCCGATCAGTTCGATCCTTCTTTGAACTGGGGCGATGTAGAGTGGATCAAAAAACGCTGGGGTGGCAAGCTGATTCTCAAAGGCGTGATGGATGCAGAAGATGCCCGCCTGGCTGCGCAAAGTGGCGCCGATGCGCTGATTGTCAGCAACCACGGTGGTCGCCAGCTGGATGGGGCACCGTCTTCCATTGAAGCCCTGCCCAGCATGGTGGAGGCGGCAGGCAAAGACATTGAAGTGTGGATGGATGGTGGCATTCGCAGTGGTCAGGATGTACTGAAAGCCCGCGCACTGGGTGCACAAGGCACACTGATTGGCCGCAGCTTTCTGTATGGGCTGGGCGCTTTTGGCCAAGAGGGCGTGACCAAGGCGCTGCAGATTATTCAAAAAGAGCTGGATATCACCATGGCCTTCTGTGGCCATACCGATATCAACCGTGTTGATAAAGAAATTCTGTTGCTAGGCACTTATCCCAAGCCGTTTCCTTTGGCGTAATCGGGAGGGTGCTGCGCCTGCTTGTATAGCTTTGTAAGAAAGTAGAAATTGCCAAGCTTGGGCGGGCACGTCCTACAGGGTGAAGGCGGTGTTTACTCCTAAATAGCACTATGTCCCCATCCACCCTCGGATGGAGGTTGTGGTGCAGTGCAAAGGAGTAAACACATGCTGGATACCTTGATTCGTGAGATCAGTGCGCGTTGGGGTTTGGCTGACCAAGGGCGCTCACTGGTGCAAATGCTGGTGGCTTACATCAGCAGCCCAGCCACCGGTGGTCTTGCAGGATTTTTGGATAAATTTCGCAAGGCCGGGTGGGGCGGAATGGTCAATACGTGGGTGGACAACAAGGCCCTGCCAGAAATACCGACAACGGCACAGGTCGAAGCGGTTCTGGGGTCCAGCCGTGGATTGCTCAATCAGGCGGCTTCGCTCTTGGGGCTGCCATACGACAAAGTCAGCGCAGCAGTCGCTGGCATTTTGCCTTTGCTCGTCGCTCGCATGACGCCTGACGGCGCTATTCCTGACACCCTTCCCGCAGAGTTCTCTCCTTATGTGCAGGAAGGCAAAACTTTGCTGGCGCAGGGGGCTGCGGCCACCACGAGCGGCGCGGCAAGCAGTGTTTCCTCCAGCAGCACGGGCGTTGGTAAGTGGTGGCCTTGGGTGCTGGGTGCACTGATTGTGATTTTTGGGGTGAGCTATTGCAGCAAATCCAAAACGCCCGCGCCGGTCACCCCCATGGCCGAAACCAAGCCTATGCCTGTAGAACCTGTCAGCCCTCCCGTGGCGGTGGTACCTGCAACACCCGCCATGGAAAACGGCAGTGCACCAGCACTGTCCACTGACGTGACGGCACCAGATGGCGCTGCGGTGCAGGATGGCATGCACAACGGCATGCCCGCTTTGCGTGTGTTTTTTGATACGGGTAAAACCGATGTGGCCCCCGCTTTTGCAGACAAGTCCAAGCCCTTGGTAGATTTTCTTAAAGCCAACCCTGATGTGACGGCGGTGATCTCTGGTTTTAACGACCCGACGGGTGATCCTGCCAAGAATGCGCAGTTGTCCAAGCACCGTGCTGAATCAGTGAAAGCTGCGCTGGAAGCGGCGGGTGCGCCAGCAGATCGTGCGGTGCTGGAGAAACCGGCTGAGACCACGGATGTTGGCGCAAGCAATGCCGCATCACGCAGGGTAGACGTGGTGTTGCGCCGCTAAGCAAGCACTTCTGATTCTTCAAAAAAAGTGTCAGGCAGCCAGGGCTGTCTGGCACTTTTGCGTAGATGAGGATCACCCCGGATACGCACGCAGCTTAGCCTTGGCGTGCTTGGGTGCTGGCCATGTTTGTGAACCTCGTCTTCACCGCAAACCAGTGGTTTGCGAGTTGTTGTCTGGGATGTTTAATTTAGGAGCGTATAGCGCTTATCGTTAAAGCATTTCAATGCACTTTGATATTGAAATGCAGGTGAATAAAGTGTTGGGTGCTATTTTTTTTGTTTTCTAACAGCTTAGGCACATACATCTCTGACTGGCGCGGCCATCCTCGCCAATGTGCGGCGCGCAGTGGTTACGCATTGGCTATGCTGGCCACACAGTGGTTGTGCTGGTCTCTTTGTTTTTTTGTTTTATGTCGTTGTCTCTTCAAGAAATTGCCTGGTTGTGGGTGCCCGTTACGCTGTTTGCGGCAGTGGCACAAACCGTGCGCAATACCGCTCAGCGTTCGTTGACCCAGCAGCTGGGCACACTCTCTGCCACCTTGGTGCGTTTTCTGTACGGATTGCCTTTCGCTGCGGTTTTTCTGTGGCTGCTGTATGCGTTGCCAGAGCAGGCTCCTGCGCTGCCGCATTTCAGTCTGGCTTACGCTGGCTGGATCAGCCTGGGGGCCTTCTTTCAAGTTGCGGCGACAGCGGCCTTGTTGCTGGCCATGAAAGAGCGCAACTTTGCAGTGGCGGTGACGCTGTCAAAAACCGAGATCTTGCAAGTGGCACTTTTTGGAGCACTGTTTCTGCAAGAGCTGCCTACAGCCTTGGCGCTGGCGGCCATGGTGATTGCGACCGTGGGTGTACTGCTGCTATCTTTGCCGCCACGAGGGCAGCTGCTGTCCTTGCAGGCGTGGTTGAGTAAATCTGCGCTCTACGGCTTGATTTGCGGAGCGTGTTTTGCGGTGGCGGTGATTGGTTTTCGCGGCGCTGCGCTAGCGCTGAATGCCCAGTCTCCCTGGTTGTCCGGGGGCTGGGGTGTATTGATTGCGCAAACCCTGCAAAGTATTTTTCTGGGTGCGTGGGTGGCCTTCAAAACGCCACAGGGCATCTTGCCCATTTTTCGTGCATGGCGCGTGTCGTTGCTGGCGGGCTCAATGGGGGCGGCTGCATCATTGGCCTGGTTTTCTGCCTACGCCATGCAAAGCGCTGCCGCGGTGCGTACTTTAGGCATGGTGGAAGTGGTGTTCAGCTATATGGTCTCGCGCCGTATCTTCAGCGAAAGTTTGAACACCGCTGAAAAGCTGGGGATGGCGTTGATGGTGCTGGGTTTAGTGCTGATTTGTCTGCAAGGGCTGTAAAGCTTCTTTCACAATAGCGGGGTGACCACCGCTGATTTACCCCGCCGTATTGCCCATCTGGACATGGATGCATTTTTTGCATCGGTGGAATTGCTGCGCTATCCGCAGCTCAAGGGGTTGCCAGTGGTGATTGGTGGCAGCCGCCATACGCCTGAGCATGAGGCGCAGTTGATCGCGCAGTGGGGGGCGCTGGATGCTATTGCGGTAGACGCTTTTCCGCGCTTGGCCCGCTATGTGGGGCGGGGCGTGATCACCACCGCCACTTACCCGGCACGGCAGTTTGGGGTGGGCTCTGCCATGGGCATGATGAAGGCGGCGAGGCTGTGTCCTCAGGCAATCTTGTTGCCCATCGACTTTGTGCGCTATCGCCAGTATTCACGTATGTTCAAAGACGTGATTTTGGAGATGGCCCCGCTCATGGAAGACCGGGGCGTGGATGAGGTGTATATCGACTTTACGCAGGTACCTGGCGGCCAGCATGAATGCGGTCGTGTGCTGGCAGCCAGTATTCAACAGCGTATTTTTGAAAAAACAGGGCTGACGTGCTCTGTGGGGGTCGCCCCCAATAAATTACTGGCCAAGATGGCCAGCGAGTTCAACAAGCCCCAAGGTATTTCTATCGTGATGCCGCAGGATGTGGAGCACCAGATCTGGCCATTGTCGTGCCGCAAGATCAATGGCATTGGCCCCAAGGCTGGTGCCAAGCTGCAAGGGCTGGGGATTGTCACCATCGGAGAGCTGGCGGCTAAAAGCCTGCCATGGCTGATACAGCACTTTGGCAAATCGTACGGAGCATGGCTGCATGCTGCATCCCATGGCCAAGACGACCGGCCCGTGGTGACCGAGAGTGAGCCCGTGAGCATGAGTCGCGAGACCACCTTTGACAGCGACTTGCACGCAGGCCACGACAAGGCGCAATTAGGTGCCATTTTCACGCGACTGTGCGAACGCGTGGCAGACGATTTGCAGCGCAAAGGCTATGCGGGGCGCACGATTGGCATCAAGCTGCGGTATGCCAATTTCAAAAGCGTGACACGCGAGATCACGGTAGACGCTTTTACACAAGATGCGGCCACGATTCGGCGCATTGCAGGCCAATGCCTCAAGCGTGTACCGCTGGAGCAGAGCATTCGTTTGCTGGGGGTGCGCGTGGGCTGTCTGGTGCACTGGGATGCAAGCACTCAGCAAGCTGAAGGCGATGTGCCAGTGCTGCTGCGCAAATCTACGGGCAAGGGCGACCCGTTGTCGTTGCCGTTGTTTGACTGATTTGCATCGGCTGGTTGGTGCCAAGCTGGGTTGGCATCTTCTTCAAAGAAGGCTTGCCTCCAGCGCAGAGATGCCATTTGAAAAATTAGTGGCATTGGAGAAGGTATGGGAAGCTCAATTGTCAGCAAATGCAAGCTGGCTGTGCCATGATGGGCGGTTTACCTTGAAGTGTGCTTGCTTCAAGGGGTTGCCAGTTGGAGATCTGCGTGCGAGTCAACCTCCCCGTTACCCAAAATAATTACGATTTCTCGAACGAGGAATTATTGGTCTCAGTGACCAATGCCAAAGGTGAGATTACCCATTGCAACCCGGCATTTGTGCGAGCGAGTGGCTTTGCCTACGAAGAGCTGATGAGGCAGCCGCACAACCTGATCCGTCACCCGGATATGCCTGCTGCAGCGTTCAAAGACATGTGGCGCACGATTGCGCACGGCTACCCTTGGACGGGCATTGTCAAAAATCGCCGAAAAAATGGAGACCACTATTGGGTGCGTGCCAATGTCACCCCCATCATGGATGGTGACAAGCCCAAGGGCTATCTGTCAGTGCGTACCAAACCGAGTGCGCAAGAGGTGCAAGCGGCGCAAACCCTGTATGCCCGCATGAATGAAGAGGCACAGCAGGGGCAAGAGACGATACGTTTGCGTGCCGGTGAAGTTCGATCTCTGGGCTGGCGTGGCCTGTGGGCACAGCGCAGTGACGTGGGGCTGCTGGCGCGCATGGTGGCCATGCTGGTCATCATGGTGGCCGCTGTCATGCTACCTGATGTACTGGGCTGGCAAGGGCTGCTGGCCGGCGGCGCACGCTTGGCAGCGTTGCTGGTGGGCAGTGCCTGGGTGGTGTGGCGCTTTCATTCACGCTGCGTACAAGGCATTGAAAAAGCCAACGCGTGGGCCGCGCAGATGGCCAGCTGCGACCTGTCCAGCTCCAGCGAGCACAACTACTCTGGCGCTGTCGGTACGTTGATGGCGCGTTTGCAGCAAATTCAAATCAATTTACGCGCCGTGGTCGGTGATGTACTGACAGAGGTGCGCGGCTTTAATGTCATGTCCAAAGAAATTGCGCATGGCAGTCTGGATCTGGCCAAACGCACGGAGTCTCAGGCCTCAAGCCTGCAGCAAACAGCTGCCTCCATGGAGGAGATTGCAAGCACCGTGCTGCAGACGGCGGATACCGCTCAGCAAATGGAGCAGGAAAGCCAGCAAACGAGGGCGATTGTCAGCCGCAGTGGTCATGCGATTCAAGAGGTGGGTGACGCCATGGAGCGCATTCGCCAGTCTTCAACACGCATGCGCGAAATCATTGGTGTGATTGAAAGCATTGCCTTTCAAACCAACTTGCTGGCTTTGAATGCGGCCGTAGAAGCGGCCCGTGCCGGCGAGCAAGGCCGTGGCTTTGCCGTGGTGGCTGCAGAAGTACGGGCGCTGGCGCAACGCAGCGCAACGGCGGCCAAAGAAATTGGGGGATTGATTAACAACACGGTAGACGGTATTGGTGATGGCAATGCCCGAATGCAAGCCGCTGGAAAAACCATTGATGGCATGGTGCAGGCCGTAGAGCGTGTGAGTGGCTTGGTGCAGCAAATCAGCCTGGCTACGCGAGAGCAATCGCAAGGGATTTCACTCGTCAATGAGGCCGTGGCATCCCTGGATACGATGACACAGCAGAATGCAGCCATGGTGGAGCAGTCCACGGGTTCAGCCGAATCACTGCACACCAATGCACAGCGTTTACAGCGCTCCGTCTCTTTCTTCAATCTCTCATCGTAGGTTGGAAGAAAAGAAAAAAGCAGCGGACAAGCTGCTTTTTTTATGACCATTTGTGCAACAACTAAGCATGTGAAAGCCATCAGCATGGTTAGCATGCAGGGATGCAAGTCTTGTTCATTGTGTTGGCGATCATCGTGCTGCTGCTGTGGGGCATAAGAAGCTATCGCCCAAAAAAACGGGTCGACCCTCCACCACCGAAGGCTCGCTCTTCTGCAACTGCGGCAGTAGTGCCAACACCTGAACCCGAGGTTTCACCCAGTATCAACAGCGATGTGAAATTTCGCATGCAGGGTGAGCGCGGTATGGGTGGGCCTATTTTTGGCGATGTGCTGTGCAGCGATGGGGTGTATTTGCCGCATGTCTGGGAGTCAGATTTCCACACCTCATTTGACGGTCGCTGGATTCGCACAGGCTCTTACGGCGATTCCATTCCCCGACTGCTGGACAGAAAAACCCGCCGTTCTTGGTTGCTCAGCGTGGCAGAGGCGGGTTTGGTCGACGACTTGCATTGGCGACTGCCCCGCTGGAATGGGGAAAGCCAGGGCGGTAATGGCGTGGCAGCAGAAGCGCACAACGCGCTCAGTGATGTGGCCTTTGACGCATGGTTAGCCAAAAATGTGAACCAAAAGGCACAGCCTTTGGCAGGCGTGTGTGACCTGTGGGTTCCAGCAGACTGCATCCCAGAAGAAGCGCAAGCGGCTCCTTTTGCCATTCCGCAGCAAGACAATGCTGTGGTGCAGGTGACAACGCAACGCCATTGGCCAGCATCGTTGCGCGAGCTGGATCGCCCGCTGGAGCCGCTGCTGGAGCCGCACTGGCAATTGCAGCTCAATGGCGAGCCACATTCTTGGATCGTTGATGGAAAAAGCACGTTTGTGTGGCGACCTGATGGTCAGGCGTTTGCCTGTTATGGCTACCCCGTCAACGACGTTTCACGCAAGCCGAGTGTGCGATTGGGTGTGTGGAGCTTGACTTTTGGTGGTCAGCAATGGTCCACATGGCTGCCAGAAGACCGCAAGCCTTGGTCGGTAGCGTTGTACTCCCCTGAAGATGCCGCTGCAGCGTTGCCTGCGTTGAGCTGGGATGACGTTGAGCTGCTGCAACGCATGGAGATGGATACACCAGAGCTGGAGCGTCTGCACGACGGCCGTAGCCTCAGCTGTGTGATGAGCGAGCTGTATGCGGCGTCCAAACATCGGGCAGATGGACGACCACTGCTTAAAAAAATTCCGGTGCGTCAATTTCTATGGCGCCGCGATTTGCACAATCCCGCCCGCTGGGTGGCCCAGAGCGAGGCCGTTGCAGGCCAGCCTTTGCTGTGGACTTTGGTGCATGAAGCCAAGGATGAGCTGGGCGCCACCGCTGCTTATTCTGTGCAGTGGGGTGAGCATCAGTTGCCCGGACTGTGGGAGCTAGAGCATGTGCTGGTTGATGGCCAGTGGGCTTTGTTGTGCCCCTGGGGAGAGTCGCCACTCAAAGGCGGAAGGCCTGTTCCCTGGGTGTGGGATGGCAAGCAACTCAATGCCATTGAGATGACGCTTCCGGTGCTGCGCATGCGTCCCCATGTGGTGAGCGGGCATGCACAGTTGCTGGTGGTTGTAGGTTGCGGGCCAGACAACAGCAACTTGGCCAGCACGGGCTTGTGGCGCTGGCCTTTGCAGGTAGCTGATGAAACCAACTTGACCAAAAACGGCTGGACTCCTGCCTACGAGTGGCGAGATGTTGCCGTGAATGCGCAAGGTGTTTGGCAGTTGCAGCCACGCTGGCGTGAGGTGCAGCAAATTCAGCACCCATGTGCTGACGGTGACTATGTGTGGCGCCATGCACCATCGCATGATGGCCTGTGGTGGTGGGGAGGGCTGCACAACAGCATGAATAACTACTGGAACCCCAAGGCTCCGCGCTGTGAAGGCGTGCTGGTGACGCAATCAGGTGCTGTGCTGTGCGGTGTTGGGCCTAGTACGTGCCCGCACCATGCGGGTGACGGCTGGCTGGTACTGGAGTGGTTGGCACGTGGCCAAAATGACGAAGCACACCACTGGAAGCTGCACTGGTTGCGCCCGCACAAGCATGAAGTGTGGACGCTGGAGCTGCGTGCTTATATGCCGGTGCTGCAGGGCTGGGATGCGCAGCAAGGGGTGCAATGGACCGATGTGGCAGTGCCAGGTTCAGAACAAGCTGGGCCTGCGCAAACGGCGCAGCAAATCGTTGCGCCGATGCGCTGGGAGAGTGCGCAATTGGATGTGCTCAAACAAAGCCCGGTAGGTTTGTGGGTGCGCAAGCAAGATGCGGTCTACGTAGATGCGATGGCCTTGCGTGATGACTGGCCCTGGGACAAACCATTGCCTGTGTCGCAACAGCGGCCCTAAAAAAAACCGGCTCTCGAGAGGGCCGGTTTTTTTATGTCGCAGATTGCGCAAAGCTTATGGCTTGTTGCCTGTAGGGAAGGGCCATGCAGCTTGCGGTGCCAAAACAGTCTTGGCCACAGGTGCTGTGGTCTCTGCAGCAGGAGCAGCAGCCTTCTTGGCAGGAGCAGCAGCCTTCTTGGCAGGAGCAGCGGCCTTCTTGGCAGGAGCAGCGGCCTTCTTGGCAGGAGCAGCAGCCTTCTTGGCAGGAGCAGCAACCTTCTTGGCAGGAGCAGCAACCTTCTTAGCAGGAGCAGCAGCCTTAGCAGTCACAGCCTTCTTAGGTGCAGCAGCCTTGGCAGCGACAGCCTTCTTAGCAGGAGCAGCAGCCTTAGCAGTCACAGCCTTCTTAGGTGCAGCAGCCTTGGCAGCG
>RCUL01000205.1_pt1 | contig 44860 bp, 49 predicted proteins | sample 2167521 | NCBI WGS metagenome assembly RCUL01 (sample SAMN09932745, study PRJNA488358) | compost metagenome | feature: garden; material: soil; isolation source: compost soil in acetic acid-enriched culture | place: Germany: Experimental Botanical Garden Goettingen | collected 2016-01-27
GCTACAGAGAAAGTGCAGTTTGCGATATTATGACCCCGGATTATCGGCAAAGGAATGACTGATTTCTATCAGGATCCATTGCCAAGCCGCTTGGCATAAGGCTTATGTCCCTTTTTTAGGCCTCACGCATACCCCAGGAAACACCGTATTCCCCCGCATTTTACCCCTCGTTTTGCCCCAAAAATGCCCCAAGAATTTCCCTCAGGATCTCGTATCACGCAGGCATAGAAAAGCCCGCACAGTGGCGGGCCAATCCGAATCCTTCCGCATCACGCTGACACGGTGGCTTCATCGCGTAGTTTTTCCAGAATGCGCGCGATCTTGCTCTCCTCCTCAGGCGCCAGGTCCAGCGTCTCAACAAACTCTTCCAGTTCGCTTAGTAGTGATTCCATCCGATCTCCCCCTTGCTCTCCCAGTCTCTCGACTGTGAAACACTGTATACCCATACAGTAACCGCATGAATTTACCACTTTTTGCGGGCTCACGGGAGTACAATTTTGCCCTCCTACTCCTATCATCTTGTTTGCTGAAGAAAAATCCCGTTCTCTGTGACTCGTCATACAACCGAACACTCCGTCGCTTCTGGTGGTGATGGTGTTGACTTCACTGTGCGTTCGACTTCATTTTTTAACCTACAATTTATCTGACTCTTATGTGCCAATACTGAGCATTTGAACCGTAGGAGTCCCAAATTTGAGACAGATAACAAAGCCATGATCTAGAGCACGGGTTGGCGCCAAACAAGGAACACCCATGAAACGCTACTTGACGAGCTCTAGCCTTGCCTATGTCCATCGCACGAAGCAGAAAGTCCGCCTTCTACTGGCGGAACGGAAGCTGACGCAAACCCACATCAGCAAGATAACGACGATCCCTAGGTCGAGCATTTCACGATGGCTTTCCCCCCACCATGACGACTTCATGGGCTTGGCTGAGGCAGTGATGGTATCGACAGCTATGGGCATCTCGGTTCAAGCCATCTTGGCCGATCCCGACTGGCACGTGTCAGATGATGAACACATGGGGCTGATCAACCGGGCGGCGATGCTGCCTAAACCACACCTGGCTTCTATGTTGAACTGCTATGCAGAGATTCTTGGTGTGCGAGTTGGATAGCTGCGCTGCGAATGGCAGTAAGCAGATCATCGGCCTGTTGGCGGTCTATAGGTGACAGGTCGATATGAAGAAGCAGGTCTTCGAGAGAGGAGATGTTGGCAAGAATAATCATCGTGAAAACTCCATAACGCAAGTTACCGCCACACGTGGAGAAGCCACTTGCAGACAGTTGTTTAAAGGTTATGGTTCACGGCTGGCGCACAGGTGGCGCCATAATTAAGTAAATTAGGTACTGCTTACCATAACCGGATGAAGGCAATCTCCTGGTTATGGTTTTAAAAACCCACTCATCTGAGCGGAATCATTCGATTCCAGCGAACATTACTCTGGACAACCTAATTTCGTCAATAGGCAATGACAAACAAAACTCCTAGTCAACATCGTGATCTTGGTCATTGATGAACAGAGGCAAACGAGACAGAATCAACGCTTCGCGTATAACACAAGGAATGTTCCGATGCGCTCCATTATTGCAATCGCAACGTCACTGCTAATATTTTCCGGTGCTGTATCAGCAGAGTGTATTGGGTCTGGCAGCCTAAAAACTTGCTATGACGATAGTGGAAATACCTACACTGTCCAGAAGTTTGGCAACTCAACTTATGTCAACGGACAGAACCCCAGCACGGGATCAAGCTGGAATCAGCAAAGCCAACGACTTGGTAATAGTACTTATACCACTGGACAGGATGCTGATGGTAATTCTTGGAACAGCACTGCTACAAGAGTTGGAAATTCAACCATCATCAACGGTACAGATAGTGATGGCAATGCTTTCAGTCAGACCTGTAACGAATATGGCTGCTACTAGCCATTCACCAAACTGATATCAACACATTCAATGCAAATCCAACCAGAGCAATAAAAAAGCTGAATGCCATAAAGTCATCCAGATCGCTCCGGCTGGATTTGCTGAAACACCAACACCCTGCTGCAAAAGGTATCAGTGCCAGGGTGAAGCTGACACTGAACGCTTTCAGCGCCACCACCATCATTATCAGAGCAAGCAGTATCCACATGGTCAGGGCCCTCAGCGGTTAAGGCCCCAGATTACCCCTATCACAGAGGCTCAGCCAGGGCCGCAATTCCCCCTTACTCCCAGTTCGCTTTGTTCTTGTTGACCGCCTGATACACCAGGTCGTTACGGCGGGCCAGCATCTCATCAATGCGCCGGCGCTTCTCTTCTGCGGCCAGTGTGCGGTCGCGCTGGATCAGCTCGATCTTGTTGCGCACCACCCGGACCTGCTGCTGAGTGCGGCTCAGGCTGCGGCGCGACTTCAAGATCCCGCCCTGCTCCTCCAGCAGCTCGCTGGCCTTGTCGGTGAGCCCCTCGCTGCGGTACTGGTCAACGGTGCGCTTGAGCTGGTTCACCTCGTTCAGCATCCGGTAGAACTCTTCCATGTGCTGAGTGGACTTTGCAGGGCCAGTGCCGCGATACACCGCTTTCACAAGCGGGATCTCGTCGGCGCGCCAGCTTGCTGACTCTCCTGGCCTGGCGGCCCGTATCAGACCGTCCGCGGCAGCCATCACATAGCTGCCCATGGTGCCGGTGTAACCGATAACCAGGTGCTCAAGCTGCTTGGGCGAGAAGCCTGTGAGCTCCCCCAGCTCGCGCATCAGCAGGCTGGTCTGCTCGTTGTAGCGTGCCTCTGCCTGGACGTTCAGGTCTTGCGGACCGTCGATGGGGCCACCTCGGAAGCTGTCATAGTTGAAGGCAGCCTCTACCATCGGCTTGACGAGCTGGGGGGTAGGGTTGAGGGCGAAGGTATCACCTATCGCCCTGGCCACCGCCTTACCGAACTGGGCCCCGGTGTCCTTGTCACCCAGGGCCCGGACCATGCGCTCGGGGATGGTACCGAACAGCACGCCAATCTCGAACGGCTTGGGGATCCGCCAATGGTGCTCACCAAGCCAGAAGTGCCAGTTGGCGTCTTTATCCCAGTCCGGCAACCCTTCATAGCGCTCATCGTCCCAGTTGTGGGCCAGTAGCGCTAGGCTCGCTGCCGTGATCATGCCTGCACGTTTGGCGATGGCTCGCGGGTTGTCTCGCAGTTCGCGGGTCAGCTTGCCGAGGCCCTGGACCCGGGCATTGAAGAACGGCAGAACCTGGGTCATGACCTGCATGGTGCGTGATGCCCCCAGCATGGAGAAATCCATCAGGTCCTTCGACTCGAACGCCGCCTGGGCGTGGCTCTTCCCGGCCTTGATGGCGGCGTCATAAACGGCCTCACGGTTTCCGTTTTCAACCGCCTCACCCACCCTGCTGTATTTCTCCCATGCGTCAGCCACCACGCCCTTGGCATGCGCCGCATTGCGGATGATGCTCTTCTCGTAGCGGGCGATTTGCTCCGGGGTCATCCCCTTGCGGCGTAATGACTTGCGCACGGTATCGGCCATTGCCTCCGGGTCATTGCCATTCACGTAGCCGCCCAGGAAAGAGGCCCCGCTGAACATCACATCGATGGTGCTTCCATCCATGCGCCACGTTTTCCTCACCCCCTTGATGGAGTCAGTCATCGGCTTGAAGCCATCCTTGCTGATGGCCCAGCTGGAGAGAGAGTCGCGCAGGAAGTTGCGCAGCATGAATTCGGGGGATGCGGTGATGCCTGCCGTTAAGATGCGCTTGGCCTTGGCAGCCACATTGACCATGGCGCCGAACGGCTTACGATCGAAGAAGGTCATAGCCCGGTAGAGGTCCGGATCCTCAACCCGGATCATGTAGTCCTCACCCTCCAGCTTGACCATGATCCTGTCTTTGCTGTTGGCAAGGGCCTGGTAATCCATTTTGTTTGGCTTCGGGATGACCTCGATGATGCCAGTTTCGGCCAGGTTCCAAACCGTCTTTTGAGCCGCCATGTTCTTCATGGAGGCGTCGATCAGTTTGGAGGTCGAGGTGAAGATGTTCTCGAGCAGGTCGTTGGTGTTGGCCTCCCCTCCCTTGAGCTTCTTGATGCCGGCGTTCTGGTTGGCAATGCCCCTCGGCTTGAAGGGGGCGATCACATCACCGTCGTCGGATTCACGGAAGAAGGGGATATACCACTCGCTTTCGAACTCCGCCCTCGCATCTGCGGTGAATAGCCCCGCCTCTTGCGCCAGATCCAAAGTGGCGGCGTTTAGGCGGTTCCAGCGCGCTTTGGCATCAAGGAACTTGGCCTCTTTGCCTTTACCCTGAGCCTTGAGGGCCGCGATGTCCTGGGCGTCGAGCAGGTTCTCACGCCCCTGTGCCAGCAGGATCTCGGCCCGGTGGCCAGCCATCCAGCCCAGCCAACTGTGCAGATCGGCCCCCAGATCCGAGAAGATGCCCAGCAGCGCGTCCTTTTCCCCAGTGCCGGCCTTGCGCTGAATCACCCCTTCCTTCCACTCCGGCAGACCGTAGAGCATGGTCGCCTGCATGGTGGAGGCGGCCCCCGTCGCCATCCGTGCCGCCACATAGCCGGAGTCAGCAGCATCGGTAATGCCGGCGGCCTCCTCGGCGTACTTGATGGGGGCCAGCGCGTCGAGCACCTCGGTATTCGCCTTCTTGATGAGGCGATCAACCCAGGACTCCACCACGCCACGATCCAGCGCACGCAGTTTGTCCAGATTGGCCTTGGACTTGTCGATGATGTCGGGCTTTGCGCCGAGATTCAGCTTTCCCATGGCCTTGTCTGCGTCGGTGGCCGTCTGGCTCATCCTGACACCACCTTTCTTGATCGGCGCCTGAGCATCCTCCTGACTGAACTTCTTGCCACCATCAGGGCCGTTGTCCTCTGGGCCAGTGCGCTGCAACTTTTTACCCAGCCCCTCGATAAGAGAGCGGGTCTCCGCAGCCGTGATGCCATCCGGCACGAAGCCGACAGCACGCAGCGCCCGGGTGACCCAGGCTACCACCTGATCCCAGCCACGGCCCCAGGCCCCCTGCTCCAGTTCCGCCAGATGAGCCACCACTTCCTCGGCTTGGGTGCCGATGTCCTCGTCGGCGTAATGGGTGTTTACCCAGTCCCACACCGGCTTCATGCTGGGGTCCTTCTGCGACTGGATGAGGCGGCTCATCAGCTTGGTGTATTCCCCGTCGCCCAGCACGTTAGCCAGGCCGTAGTGGGCCAGCACCTCATGGCGCAGGATCTCGCGCATCCGCTTGGGGTCAGAAATGGTGTCCGCAGCTACGTGCAGGGTGCCGGCATCGTCGTCAAACGCCGCGCGACGGATCAATCCTTCCTTGGCATCCAGCCCCAGGGCCCCTTCAAGCTCCCCCTGGGTGGCGTGGATCTGTACCTTGATGCCGTTCGCCCCTCGATACCGCTTGAACCACATCTGGGTTACCAACTCAGCCTCAGCCCGAGTCAGGTGCTTGGCAGGTTTGTCCCCTTGAGCCATGGCTTGCTTCGAGAAAAGGATGACACGATCCCCCTCCTGCTTCGTCTCGAGGGTACTGAAGAAGTTGTCGAAACCGGCTCGAATGCCCGGCACCTCACCGGCTGTCGGATAGGGATAGCTATTGTCCAGCTCCCAGCCCAACTTGGCGGATGCCTCCCAGGTCGCCTCATCGACGATATTGGCCAGATAGTCGTTGCTGGCCCCCTGATCCTGCAGCTTGCTGATGAGATAGCTCTCGAACGCCCGCGCACTCATTTCGGTATTCGTGGTCCAGTATTGCTTGGTGCGCTTGCTATCGAGCTTGCTGGAGCGTGCCCTGAGCGCGGTTTGCTTGATGGCTCGCATCACCGCACCAAACGCCACCACTATCTCCTTGCGCACTTCGCCCTTGTGGATGAAGTCGCTGCCACGGGCCGCCAGATCAACGTCCAGCGCTTCTGTCATATTGTCGCCAGCCTTGCCGCGCAGTCGGGAGAAGTAATTGTCCAGCGCGTGCCACCACTCGTGGCCGAGCGAGCCGGCGCCGTTCATTTTGGTCAGATTGATCACCACCTTCCCGGGCTCATAATGCGCTGCGGCCGGCTTGACGCCGCCACTGCCACGGGCGCCGAACGCCAGCCCCAACTCGCCATTTAGCGAGATGGCCTTGGGCGAAATACCCAGCACGGCCGCCAAATCCATCAGAGCATCGAACGCATCGTTCAGATCGCGCTGTCGGCGCCCCTGCTCTACCCAGTTGCCAAACTCCACACCACGGAATCCGAAGGCGTTGGCAAACATCTCAGGGGTTACATCTGCCCCACCTCGCATATCCTCACCCACTCTGGGCTGATTGAGGTCACGCCGCTCGTCGGGAATATCTTTGCGCCGCTTCAGTTGGGCGATCAGCTCGTCCTGATGCGTATCACGATATGCTCTTGCCTCTGCTACCTGATCGAAGGGCTGGCTCAGGTCGAGATAGTTGCGGCCTACCTTCTTACCAACAACCCAGCCACTACCATTCTTGCGGCTGTAGATATCAAAGCTGACCACCTTGGGCTTACTGTTGGTGTCGGTCAACTGGTCATAGCGCGCCTTGCAGGCGGCCAGCACCTGCTCTTTAGTATCGCCATGAGCGATGGTGCGAGGCCAGTTGCCAAAGGCACTAGACTTGCTCGCTCTGCTGATGGTCCAAATGCTCTTAGGCGGATCGTACTTCACACCGTTATAGAGGCTGTAACTTCCAGAACTGAGCTCGAGATCGGCGAGGCTACGCTGATGCCCCACCGCCTGATATAGCTCGGCCTTGTGCAAAATAGCGGGGGCGCTGCGCAGACTGGTGGTGGCCATTACCCGCCCTGCTACCTCGACATCGATAGAACCGTCCAGTATCCCCAACGCCAGGTCACGCATTTGCTTCACTGTATTAGCCCAACTGCTGACCTTGTAGCCGGTACGCGGTTTGGCCGGAATAGCATCGCGAGCAGCACGCATCAGCCCCACGGCAGCAAGGTCAGAGCCCTCGTCGATCAGTTTCTGATAGTCAGGGGCCGGCCATGCCTTGGCCAGTGGTAGCGCCCTAATCTCATCTGCCGTCTCGCCTTGCACGCTGTCACGATATGCAGTCCAGACATCCTTACGAGATCCACCAATTTTTTCGCCAAAGTCGGTGATGGTCTCCTTGCTTCCTGCTGCTGGCACTGGTTTGGCTGCGGACAGCTTGCTACTTGCCTTGGCGCCTATCTCTGAATAGACATCCTTGGCGAGTTTGATGGCTTCGTCTCGATCGTTCTGCCAGTTGCTATCAAGCAGTGTGCTGAAACGGTAAGCGTCATGCAGTCCGCGCGCCTCCTTGATAGTGTCGTAAACCTTCTTTTGAGCTGGAAGCGAGGCGTTGCGATCATTGCGGATTGGCTCCTTGCTGAAGGTGGCGATCACCTCATCCAAATCCGGATGGCCCGTACCCACGGCATCGAAAGCCTTGGCGCGCTCGGCCTTTCGCTCGGCCTTAGCGGCCGACACCATCGCATTCACATCAGCTTTACCAGAGCCGGTACCACGCAGCCCCTTGACTGGCTTGGTTGTATCCCCCTCCTTTACCCAGCGCTTGAAGGTATCCACGGGCATGGACTTGATGGCCCCCAACCCTTCCCAACCCTGTTCGTAGTTCGCCAGATAGCCTTCCCGGGCGGCCTGCTCATCGGCAAAGCCCATCATCACCTTGTGCTCGTCAAACTCGCCGGTCTTGGGGTCCACTTGGTCCACCACATAGACCATCTCGCTATCTGGCTTGTCACCGATGAACACATCGACATGATCACCGTCCGCCCCCAGGGTGCGTTTGATGTAGCCGTAGTCATGGGCCATGGTTGACTGCCACACTTTGCCATCCTGATCGGTACCGGATCTGGTGGAGCCTTTGGGGTTCTCGAGCGCAATGTCCAGCCCCTGCAGCTTGAGGTGACCCTTCTTGTAGTTCCCAGCCTCTCTCTGTGCCTTGGTGGGCTCCGGCGCTACCTCGGCGCGGGCCGCTTCAATCTGCTGCACCGGTTCACTGGTGGCAGGCGTGGTGAGCTGTCGCACCTTCGCTACCGAGGTCGTGGACACTACCAGGCCACCCTTGCCCGGGATCGCCTTCACGCCGTTATCCTTCGCCCACGACTTGAGGGCCGCCACTTCCCCTTCCAGGGTGATGGTGCCGTCAGGGTTATCGATCATCCCCGACCAGGGTGTCGGCGCCGCCGCTGGCCCAGCAGTCGCGCGGGCTTGCTCAGGTTGCCCCCCTTCAGATACAGCAACCCCGGCAGGTGCCGGGGCTGTCAGTGCATTTCCCTCTCCTGGTTGGGTGACAGGTACAGGTGCAAGAGAAGCGTCATCTGCCGGATCTCCGGGTCCAGCTCGCTCCGCGAGTTCGGCAGGGGTTGGTCCAACACCTGTTGCAACCGGATCGCCTGCGCCAGGCTGATCACCTGGTCGCTCACTGCTGATTGCAGGTATCGGGGTAGGCTGGCCATGGGTCACCTCGGATTGTTCGCTGGAAGGGATAACATCGCGGTAGCCGGTATCGACGGCCGGTGCGAGTTGTTGGGGCTGGCTAGGGGTGGGCTGTTCGGCCTTCACCTGCTCTACCTCGGCAATCTCTGCCACGCCGAAACCACCGCCATTGAGGGGAACCGGGGTTTCCTTGCCCTTGCGGCTGGCCATGGCGGCCTCTTTCTCGCTGGCGAACGGCTTGCCTTTGCGGGTAATGCGCAGGGTCTGTAGCGGGCCAAAGATGGAGTCAGTCTTCTCGCCGACCGGCACATCTCCCTTCATCGGCGTAGCACCCGGCTGGCGCTGATCGCCGCCATAGATCACATCCCGGTGCGGGAGCTCGGTGCCGACCTCACGCCCCTCCCCCTCAATGGTCGCCCCAGGCAGCGCGATACTGGCTTGCTCCGTAACCACCTCAGGCGGGAGCAGATCACCCTCCTGCCCGCTCTGCCACCGGGTGCGCTCACTGCCACGAAACTGCGGGCCTGGGCCGGACTGGCGATCATCGTGATCCCCTGGCGCGGACACACCTTCCCCTTTGTGCTTGGCATTGGCGTCACCGGCAAAGATCACATCCTTGAGCGGCAAGGCAGGGCGCTGTCCTTCCGTCGCCACCTGCAGCGCGCTCTTGTTGCCAGCGAACGGATCAGCCCCCAGCTCACCACCCTGCGCGCGTTCATAGAGACTCTTGCCCTGATCTCCCCCCTGGATCTGGGTAGTTACCAGCTCCTGCACTGAGGGGCCAAATTCCCCCGCCAGTGCTCGCTGCACCTCGCTATCCTGGGCCATCCCCTTGAATCGCTCGGTGGTATCGTCGTGACGCAGATAGGCAGGCACGTCACGCAGTTCGTCGAACTGGCTGGGGCTTGGCCCGAGCGGGTTCTGCTCCCCGCCGCCCTGCAATGGCATCTCCAGAACATCAACATCAGCAGCCAGTTCTGATTCTTGCTCGGTCATTTGAGCCGGGCCGGAAGTAGGCACCGGATCCACTGAAGGATCTCCCACCTCCTCCATCACCGGCGTGGTGGGGTCGATAACTTGATCTGCTGCGGTTTCCTCCTGTTGGTTGATATGCTTGCCGCCCCGCATTCCGCCAACTGCCCCTACGGCACCACCGGTGCCCATCCCGATCAAGCCGCCCTCGATCGCGCTCGACACCACCCCCTTCATCTGATCGATGTCTGCTGCGGCCACCTCGTTCAGCGCCTCATTCACGGCATACTGCTGAACCCCTTCTTCCAGGGTTTCACCAACGCCCTCACCCATGGCTCCTTTGGCCGCACCTTTCAGCACACCACCTGCAGCAGCCTTGCCCGCCAGCATCTTGAACAACATGGCATCGCCCATCATGGAGCCCATGGCGGCGGCTCCCCAGGTCTTGGCATCACTCATGGTGGCACGACTGGCCAGGTTGGCCGTCTCCTCCCGGGCCAGCGCCAGCTTCTCCTCATCGGAGAGGAGTTCAGTCTGCTGATCCTGGTCGATGCGAGTGAAGGCCTGGCGGAAGGTGTCGCTGGCCGCCAGCTCGTCAAAGCTCATGCCCAGCACGGTGTCACGAGTGTTCACCCCCGCACTGCCGACTGACCCGGTCGCACCAGTGGTGACGGCGGCGCCGGTGGCAATTTTGGACACGGCCTTGGCGGCAACCGCTTCGGCTATCTCCTGGGTCGCGCCACGCTTGACCATGGATGCGGTGACAGCGCGGCCAATAGAGGCTTTGGCGGCCACCCCTGTCACCCCGCCTGCCGCCAGTGTCGGCAGCAAGGAGCCAACCCCCTGCGCCATCTTCATGGCCCAGACATCGATATCCCCCGCGCCATCCCCCAGGGTCAAGCGTCCCTCCGGCGTTTCATCGACCAGTCGGCGGCTCATGGCCTCTTTGGCATCAGGGCTCATACCTTCGGAAAGCGACTCGGCGCCAGACTTTGCCAGATCACCCGCTCCCGCAACGAAGTCCAGCACAGGACTGAGTTTGCTGGCCAAGTTGGCGCGGGACTGATCCAGGTAGTCGCCACCCTGCTTCCCGGCATTCTCCTTGCCGAAGTTGCTGGCCTGCCGTGCCAGCTCGCCAATGCCGCCCACGAGATCCAGTGCGCCGGCACCCACCCCGCGGGCGACATCGCCTAGGCCTACATCAAGATCACGTTTGGCTACAGGCTCGGCTGGCTGGGGTGGTGCAGCCGCTGCGGCAGACAGGCTGCTATCGAGCGTGCTCCAGAAGGGGTCATTACGGGTGTCAGATTGTCGCGGTTGCGGCAGGGCGTCACGCAGTCCAGGCTTGTCCATGGTGTCCTCGGCTTTCGGGCAAAAGAAAAGCCCCGAGCGGCGAACCGATCAGGGCTTTTGAGATGGGGCGATCAGCATGCAGACTGACCGACGATGGAGAGATGCTAACGCTGGGGTAGGTGAAAGGCAACTATCGGCGTGCCTGGGCTAGGCTCATTGCCTGATAGGCGTTGGTCTCCGTGTCGCGGAGTCGATTGGCCGTGACGACTGCCTGCTCAGTCTGCCGCTGTTTGGCCGCCTGCTGGCGCCACAGCTCAAAGGCCGTGTTCATCCTAGCCGGGGAGTCCAGCAGGCTGCTCAGCTTGCCATGTTGGTTCGCCTCTTTGACGAACTGCAGGCGCTCGGCATCGCCACCAGTCCACTCTTTGATAGGGGCACCCGCCTTCTGCTCCTCAGCTTTGGAGGTCATGCCGAAGGTATCGGCCAGCGCCGCCTTGCTCTGCTCCAGCTGGGCATCCAGCGCTTCAAGCTGCATATCCTTGTCCTCGGCGTTGCTGGCGGATATGCGCGCCCTGTTCTGGCCGTGTTGCTTCTCCAGCTCGGTGACCGCCTTCTTGTAGCCAGCCTGGTCTGGGCCAGCCGTCAAACCGAGGGAAGTCCGTAACTGGTCGGCATTGCCGATCATGTGTTTGGCCAGTGCCGCCCGCTGGTATGCCGGCTTCAAGAAGTCGTTGATGGGGATGACCTTGGGGTGATCGTCAGGCGCGGAAGTGCGGTTGTTGGTGATGGGACGGACATCCTTGCTGCCATCGTCATAGGTGACCTCCACCCCCAGCACTACGCCACGCCCATCCGGGGTGATCATGATGTTGTTGAGCTGCTTGCCTGTAATGGTCTTGCCGCTGTCCGGGTCGATATCGCCCACCCCTTTGCTGACTTCATCCTGGTAGAGGGTGCCGGCCGCCTTGATAAATTCCGGGTTGTTGACCGCGGCGTGCCCTTCCGGCGTGCTGGGGTCCAGTTTTCCTTCCTGCGCCTGGCGCACCAGGTTTCCAGCATAGGTGACGAAGGTCTTGCCGGCCTCGGCATAATCCTGCTGCAGATAGCGCTCAGGGTTGAACGAGCCTGCACGCGGATCACGCACTACCCCCCAAAATTGCTGGCCTGGGTCTTTGCCCTCGGATACAGCCTGCCAGCCAGACTGGATGATCGGCAGGTTCTCCTGCTGGAACACCTGCTTGTCTCGCAGATCTTTTTGCCACTCGTACTCCTGTTGCTGGCGAGCCTCCTGTGCCGTGGCACGCCGCTCAGCAGCGCCAGCGCGCGCCTCGGCAGATTTCACCTGGCGCTCGGTGAGGGCGAACTGTCGATCAAGTCGAGCATCAGCCAACTTATCGCGCCCCTTGCTGTACTCCAGCTCCCCCTGGTAGCGCTCGTCTGCCACCTTCTGCCGCTCCTGCTCGTTCTGCCACATGGCATCCCGCAGGCCCATGGACTTCTCCATCCGCTCATCTTCTTTCTGGCCACGCTGGTAGCGGTCCATGGTATTGAACCCAGCCAGAAAACCTTCAGCCAATCCTGATACACCCATCGCTCCCCCTTAAAACAAGCTGTCTGCCAGAAACCCAACCCCTGCACCTGCCAGTGCGCCCAGGGGTCCACCGAGTGAACCCGCCATGCCCAGCACGGCCCCCATCGATGCGCCAGTGCCGATGGTGCTCAAGGTCTGCCCCTGGCGGGCTGACTTGAGGCTCTTATTGGCAGCCTCCATCTCCGACTCTCGATTGGCCGCATCGCGCAGACCTGCCAGACCTTGCTGGCGAGTCTGGCCACCGATATCCAAAATGCCGTACCCCATCACACTCCTCCCCCGGTTTTGATTGCTTCACGCAGCCCAGCATCCGCGCCGGTCAGGATCCCCATTTGCCGGGTCTGCTCCTGTTCACGCAGGCCGTTCTCGGTACCCGCAGTCATCAACGCCATGCGCAGCCCCTGGCTGTTATCGTTGACGTTGCTGCTGGTACCAAGCCCCATCCGCGCATTGCGATTGGCCGTAGCCTGCTGCGCAGAACGGAGCGCGTTGATGTTGTTCTCATCCACTCGCCCCAGTTGCTCCTGCAGCAATTGACCGTTGGTGGCCAGCTCCATCAGCTCCTGCTGCTTGGGATAGAAGCGAGTCTTCCAGTCCTGGTACTGCTCTCGGGTGATTTTGGCGTAAGTGTCTGCGGCGTAACCCATGGATCCCCCTTAGTAACCCCTGCCCTGCAGCACCGATGCTGTAGGGCTTATTTTCTTGATCTCCGTTGCAGCCGGAGCTTTCAGGCTGGCCAGCCCATACGAGGTGGCGGCTCCTGCCAGGGTCCCTACCAAACCAGCCGTCGCCTGCTGACTTTGGAACGAGCTCTGTGCATCACTGGTCGCCTTGCGCAAACTTGTTGTGGCCACATCCCCCATACCAGCCATGGATTCAGCCTTCTGCCCTGCGCCAATGCTCACCACATCCTTGAGGCCTGCCACATGCTTGTCCTGCTGGCTGGACTGCGCCCTGTTGGCGGTATCGGTCTGGCTCAATGCCTGGTCAGTTGCCAGGCCTTCCATTGCCTCCTGGTACCGGCCACTGGTCGGGTCTGCCCCGCTGGCAGCCATGGAATCAGCCAAGCCAGCTCGCGCCTCGCCAAAAGTTTTCGCGGTGCCAAGCGCTGCTGTGCCCGCCAGTTTGTCGAACTCCCCCTCGCTGTTGAGGTCATCCACCTTCTCAATGAAGAGGTCCTCGTACTGCTGCAGGTCGTTCCTGTAGAGATCCCACTGTTCCATCGCCACACCGGCCGCAGCCTTCTGAGCCTCGGTCTCCTTGATTTCGTTCGAACCGCCCTTCCCCATCACCCACCCCTCACAGGTTGATCTGAAACACATAGAACCCGTCAGCATCATCCGGCTGACGGACCCATCCCATTCTTGGCGCAACCTTGAGCCACCCCTTACGCGCCGAGTGGAAGCGCAGCCAGCGTGCCCCGATCAGGCGCGCCAGGTGCTTCACTTCCGGCAGGTGCCGCTCAGGCGCCCCGCCATCTCCCCACCCCACCCAGACCAGGACGCCGATCACACCATCCTCTGCCTGCGGCGTAAGCACAAAACCGTCATCACCACGCACAAACAAAAACGCCACCCGGTTTCGGATGGCGTCGTGCAGTTCGGCGGATAGCCTGGGATTACCTGTGTCGCTTGTGATTCTGTTAATTGCCTTACTCATGACAATGCCATCAGCCAGACCGCCCGATCGGTGTCATTGTATTCAGGGCCAAGAGCACTAACGCTGCCTGATGTGCTTGTAGCAAACGATATCGTTGCACTAGTGTTGGCCGGAATGTTCATAAACGGCTGAATTGATACAGCTATATCAACGCTACCACCGGTTGGCAAGTTGACTGTTGTTGTCTGCGTCTCAATGAGAGCCCCGTTCAGGTACACATGCATGTTCAGTCCAATGGTACCTTGCCCTGATACCCGCCTGCGGTATCTGATCCCTCCCTGCACCAGTATGAGGTTTCTGGCGCGATTGTAGGCCGGCACGCTGAATGCGCCCTTATGGGTAAACATATTGGTTATATCACCGACAATCCGATTGGCATAGATGGTGCCACGCACCACACAATCCTCATCAATCGTGCAGTTACCGATAGTCATGTTTCTGACGTAGCCGCCCTCGGCATGGAGTCGATTGGTATAGATCCCGCCATCTGCATAGATGATGGTGTGCCAACCCCACCCCCACCCTCCGTATGGCCCGCCCTTGCCAAATCCTGCTGCTCCGCCAGCCATAAAGGCATTGCCCATATCGATCTGGCCGCCGTTGATCAACGGTGAGCTGATGCTGACCCCGGCCTTCACATAATCAGCAGTGATCTTCTCAGCGTTCAGGATCTGGATGGTGGCCTTGCGGATGATGGCCTCTGCAATCACGGCCTGGCCATTGTCGATAGCGAAAAGTGGCGCCATCGGTGTTGAGCTGTTCGGGTCGAATACAAAAACCTGACTGGCAGAGATTGCTACCTGACTAGTGCCGTCAGACTTGGCAATCAGGCCGATCCCGGCGGTGATCTGGCCCGCGCTGGCTTTCGCCGTCCACATTGCCTGGGCCCCACTTTGCAGGTCGGCAATAGCCTGACTCTGGAGCTGCACGGCCGCAGCATTGGCGGCAATCCTCGGGTCGTCTGTGGCAATCCAGGCGGTACCGCTGTACCGGTATGGTCTGTTGTTGTTGGCAATATCAAACCACAAATCACCGGTCCCCATCTCAGACCCAGGAGCCGTTGCTTGGAAGAACGTTTTATTCTTGCTGCCCGCGACGGCAGACACAGTATTTATCTGGCTGCCAAGGGCTTGTGTGGCATCAGCGCTGACCCTGGCCACCTCGGCAATACTGGCGGAGAGGGACTGATCCACCCCCTCGATTTGCGCCTCAAGCACAGATGTTTTCTGCGCCAAGGCCTCATCAGCCGTGGATCGGGCCATTTGCTCATTGGTGATCTGAGCCCTGATCTCTGCATTCTCTGCATCAAACTCAGCTGTCAGTTGCTCGACTGTCCTGGCCTGCGCCTCCTGCTGGTTCGCAAGCGTGCTTTGCTGCTGGAGAATGACACCGCGAGCTTTCCGGTTCTCTCGGTCACGCTCATCACCGGCAAGCGCACCTTCAACCTGGCTGACGGCACCGATACCTATCTCCGACTCCATCTTGTCCTGGCGTTGGCTGAGCGACTCTTCATTGCTGACCACCACACGCTGCAGTTCGGTAATGCTGGCGGTGTTCTCTCCGACCTTCACATCAATGGTGCTGATCCGCTCACCAAGCGCTTGGTCGGCATCGGCTAAGGCCTTGCTTGACTCGGCGAGCGATACGGCCAAAGCAGTATCCGCCGCCTTGAACTCAGCGGTGACGTTCTCGATGCGTTGAGCAAGCGCCGAGTCCGCATCAGAGGTCACTTTCTCAACCGATGAGATCCTGGCCTGGGTGGCGGCATCCTTTGCTTCAAACTTCACATCTATGTCGATAGTGCGCTGAGCTTGGGCCTGCTGTTCCGTCAGGATCACCCTCTGCTCCGTGCGGATGGAGCCGAACGCTTTCCTGGTCTCCCGGTCGCGCTCATCCACAGCCAGGGCGCCATCGATAGCAGCAGATGCGTTGTCATCGTCCAGTCCACGCTGCAGCTCCAGCTCAGCTGTGATCGTGTCGAAGCGGCCAGCAGTGATGCCGCCATCATCTTCAATGATCTCCTCAAGCGCATGGATCCTGGCCTCTGACGTTCCCGCCCTCACTTCTAGCCCACTGACCCGTTGCGCAGTGACTTGGTCGCTCTCAGCGGTGACTCGCGCCAGCTCTGTGATGTTGGCCTGAAGTGTTTCATCACCCAGGGTGACCTGGGCCGCCAGCCCATCAAGGCGCTGCGCCTGTGAGCTCAGCTCATCGGTATGCGCTGTCAGCTTGCTTTCAGCATTGGCCAGCCGTTCGCCCTGGGCATCAACCTCCTGCTTGGTGGCTTTCTGGGTCAGCTCCCCTTTTGTTGCGTCGAGCTCCTGCCCGATCTGGGTGACCTTCTGCTGCTCCTTGGTGAACTCACCCTTGGTGACAGTTTGGCTCAGGCTGGCGTCCAGCCCGTTGATACGTTGCTCTGCCTCAGTAATCCGCGATCCCTGACTGTCCACGGTGACATTGTCTGCCTTGCTGCTGATCTGGCCGGCTACGGCATCAAGCTCCTGGTGCACTTCGGTAATGGAAGTGTGAAGCTCATCTCGCACGGCATTGACGGCATCCATCGTGATGCTGCCATTTTCAGGATCGACTACAAAAATAGCATCCCGGAACGAGTCAAAGTCACCTTTGTACTTGTCGAGTTTGGCATTAAGCCGATCCTGCACCAGCCCGATCTCAATGCTCGACATCCCCAACTGCTGCTGGGCATCATCCAACAGATCTTGCGCAGCTTTCTGTCGCTCATCCAGCCCGGCCAGCTCCTCTTCGATGCCGGGGATCCTGATCTCGATTTCATCGATTTTCGGTTTCAGGAGCGAGACTTCCATCTGAAGCTGTGAGACATCCTCTATTGGTCTGAGCAGCTCCTGCACAAGATGGCTCTTCTCAATCTTGCCCTGCAACTCGTCCAAAATGTCCTGCACATCCCGACTGGTTTCAGCCTCAACGCCCTGCACGCCCTGGAAGGGCCCCTTATCATCCTTCCCGTTGACGAACCGCACCCAGTAGTAGAACGTGGCGCCTTTGCCAATGGCATCAGAGTAGAGATTGGCCGACGAGGTACCTACCAGGGTGGCCGCGGCTTGGTTGTCACTCTCCGCTCGCCAGATCTCCGCGTGTGCATGCCCCCGATACTGAGGCGGATCCCATTCCACCAGGACGGTGTGAAACGCGCCATTGGCGATCACGTTGACCGGGGCGTGGGGGAATTCCATCTGGCCAGGCGGGAAAAGGTCTGGGTTTTTACTGGGGACATAAACACCGCCAGCGCCAGGGCGCAGCGTAGACAGCCCCAGAGCAGCCAGCTCGCGGAAGGTGACAGCCTTGTCGAGCCGGTCACCACGCTGGCCTGTCAGGAGCTCCACGTTTTCAGCTGTGGCCGCCTGATCCCGGCCTGCTCGATATGCGGGTTTCTTGGCCATCAGATCACCATCTCCGCCATGCTACTCGCGAGAGTGATGCGGCTCACCACCGAGGTACCGAAGACCTCTATCTGCCAGAACCGGCCACGCACAGGGGGCAACCTGAACGCCCCGGGCACCAGGTTGCCAGGGGACAGCTCCATCACCTGCTCCCCGTCAACGAACAACTTGATCCCGACCTGGCCGACATCTTGAGCCAACACCCGGCAGCAGTTGAACGACGTTCCCTCTGGCAGCATGAAGAGCTTCGACCGCCAGATGGATTGGCCATTGCTGGCGCTTCCGCCCCGCCAAATCTGCAAACTGCGGCCCTTGGCAACGTAGAGGGAATCGCTCTCCATATCGGAGACAGCCGCATCCCACCGGTTCGTCAGCTCACGCAAGTCGCCACTTTTCGGGTCAAAGATGAATGCGTGAGTGTCAGTCATGCCCACATATTTGCCCTCGTGATGCCATGCCCGCATGGTTTCAGGCTTCATGGCGCGCCACTGTTTCCGTGTGATGATCTGCTCGCTAACCACCTGCCCCCCGCTTGCGCCGATGCCTACCAGCCCGTCCGGGGAGGCATAAAGCACCACCCCATGCATGGCGACCATAGAACGCCCGCTGATGCAGGCTTGCGGCAGTTGGCTCAGCTTCTGGGTGGTCACGGATGCCGGGCTGACACCCTGCGCCAGATAGGGGTAGCCTTTGGTCCCGATCACCAATGTGGTGTCGATGGCGGCAATCGCAACGATGTCGTGCTCTGTGGTCAGCCGGTATTTCTCCGGCCAGGCGTAGGGCAGGTAGGGTTCGCACAGGTAGAGGGAGTTTCCAGCAAAGCCAGCGCACATGCCGTTTGCCATTTGGCAAATACCCCGCATGCCATCGGGCGGCATGGTGTAGTCGTAGGTCTCCAGCACGGCGCCCAGCTCCCCATCTGCCCGGGTATCGACAAACGACGCCTGAGCAATGGGCAGCTCAACGACCAACAGGTAATCAGCAAGGCCGCCACCGGACACCGACCGATAAATCCGACGCTTGGTGATGTTGTTGTTCTGGGCGCTCGGCGGACTCAGCACCAAGGCGACAGATGATCCCGAGATTGGGATGGCTACTTTTCCACTTGCCGGGCCCGGGGGACCTTCCTCCCCCATCGCAGTCACGAAGGTGTCTACATAGAACCTGGTTTCGTCGTCAGTGAGATCATCATCCACCCCGCCGGCAGGCGGTGTAATGCTGCCAATGCCTACCGGAACGCCCGGGGCCGGTATGCCCAGCTGATACCACGCCGTCGGCTTGTTGCTGCCGCCTGTGGCGATCTGGGCATGTGTCACCTTGGGATATTCGCCGTCCGTGTAGTAAACCCGGCCATACGGGTCCTGGGCAATCGGGGAGCGAATGGCCTCCACCACCTTGTTCCAGGCGAACCAGTGCTGACCATAATGAAAGAGCGTGGTAGGCACGATATGTAATTCCACGCCCGCGCTGGCGTCATCTTCCAGCGGGGAGATAACGCCATGGTCAAAATGGCAGTCGCGCGCAATCACCGCGACTTCGTCAGACAAGAGGTGTGGCTCCACGCGCGGCATAGTCCCTCGCATGGTGACGATATCGAGTACGGGCATGGGGATCTCGGAGAAACAGAAACGAAAAAGCCCCACTCGGGAGAGCAGGGCCATGATGGGTAAATCCTAACGCTGGGCGCGTCAGGAGGCAAGCACCTGGCTCAGGCCCACACTCTAACGGGCGTCACCGGGTAGGTTCGCTGGGCATCCAGGACGGCGGCCAGCTCCTCAGAGGTGGTGCGCACGTTGACGTGATAGCCAGACACCGGGGCGGTGACAGGCACCTCCTGGCCATCGACCAGGGTGGTTTCGCCGGTGGGCTGGTAGATGGTGCCGATCACATCGAGCGCGGCGTCAGGGTGATAGAGGGCCCCGCTGTCGGAATCCTGGCTAAAGCCCGCCGCCTTGAGGGCCAATGTCATCGCCGACTTGCTGCCGGCCTTGAGGTACAGATCGGTCATTGTCATGGGTCTTGTCCTTCCAGAAATACCAGCCGCCAGCGCGGCAGGCGGCCCAGAACAACCAGGCCATCACCGGCTTGCCCTGGGCAATCATGCAGTGGCGCAAGCGCCTGTCAGCCTCGGCGCGGGATACCGTGCCTTTGGCACCATAGTCGTTGTCGTGCTGCTTGCAGCAGCTGTTAGTACCAGGAGAAACGGGGCCAATCCCCGTGCAATAGTGGCGGGTCATCGCAAGGCCTTTAACTGGGCGTCCGCCGCTTCAAAGTGCCAAATCTTAAGGTCTCGGATATGGCCATAAAGATGCCGGTCGGCACCCGTCAATTTACCACCCAGGCATATGGTTGGACCGTATGGTCTGTTAACCCCCTGCGTTCCAACGGCCTTCCCCCCTCCCGTAAACGCATTTAACCCGGCGCCGGTCACAACGCAGCCCGCTATCGTTTGGTTAACGAACCCGGCTACTGATGACGAGGCTCCACTCACACCGCCTCCTGCGCTAAAGCTACCGCTCGGATAAATCGAATTTTCAATAGTCGAGCCTACGACTCCGCCCGTAATCGAGATGGCCCTGGGGGAAGCATTTGGGGCTACCGCGCCTAACCATGGGACATTTAATTGATATGACAAAGTAAATGGTTTGTTTGGGATGTTTCTGTCAGTTGGCAGCTGTAGGTATTCTGCTGCACGCGTGGCAGCCGCTCCGTTCGTATGGATGTAGGAGGATGGGAATGAGGCCTCTTCAATTTGCATGAAGGCGCATAGAATCGCCTCTGCGTCTGAACCAGCTTCGGTGAATGCATTCTTCACGTAAATTTGATTTTGTAGGGTTGCGTCAGCCGGGGTAGTGGCAGCAATCCAAACCAGCCACCAGCCGTTATCCTTTTTAATCGCCCCTCCGGCGGATCCGGTAAAACTCCCGCCTTGGGCTGTGGTGACTCCGCCTGTCATGAAATTAAGTGCGGCTCTTGCATAATCCCCGCCTGAATTTTGGTCTCGTACCCAGACCTCTACTGTCCCAGCTCCAGCGTCCTTCACCAGTGCACAAGCGCAATATTTAGATCCCGCCGACGCCGACACATCCCTATTAGCGAAACTGTGGGTTGTAGCCGGGGCCGCCCGAGAAAATCGGCCAACCGTAAAACTAAAACTTGGGTCTGTCACAGCGGTATAATTGAGGCCATACACAAGTTGTCCAGCTCGTGCGGTCCCATCAAACCAAGAAAACTTGTGCAGGTTCGTCGAAGGCCCCTCAACCAAAATACCCTCGGATTCAAACCGTGGCTCATTGATAGCTGCCTGTCGAAGAGTTCCATTCTTATCGAAATACCAAGCGGTGGATGCGCGGGCGATTGTCGCGTATTGGCCCACAACATCATCACCAACTTTCACCTCTCGGCCATATCCCGTGATCAGCCGCAGGCTGTCAGACAACGGGGCCCACACATCCGGCAGAGGGAGGGCCGCATCTCGCACCACATTGACAGCCAGGTTGGCTGCGGCGGTTGCTTTATCCGCTTCAACCTTGGCGCGGGCTGCCTGCCCTTCCCCATCGCTGGTCACGCGCTTCCACGGGATCAGCGTTTGCTTGGTACCATCCGGCGCGGGTACCTCGATGGTGGCTGCATTGCTCGTCAGCAGCGCCTGGAAGGCATCACTTTGCTGCTGATAGGCGCTCAAGGTTGCGGTCAGTCTGCGGGCGAACTCCGGAACGGAATCCGAAAAGGTCGTGATGATCTCATAGGCTTTGCCTGTGGCAGTGACACCGCGATAGGCCTGAACCAGATACAGCTCGGTATTTGACACCACATAATCGACCTCATAGAAGTCCACCGAAGTGCCACTTGTGATACAAAAAAGGTGACCCTTGGCCACCCCGTTCTTGGTGTCTGCGAAGGTAGTCCCAGTGCCGGTCACCTTCTTGTTGCCGTTGGTGACAGCAACCGTGCCGTCACGCTTCCACACTCCAGCCATGCTGCCCCCCTTACTGCCCGGTCACGCGGGAGAAGCCTTCGGTCTTGCGCTGCTCCATGTTGGTATCAACCTGTGTCTTTTCACCCAGCTGCTGCAGGTAGGCGTTGTAGTGGCCGACTGCCCGATTGGAGTTGGCGCTGTATTCGGAGTCCTTCGAGAAGGCCCGATACATCACGAAGTCGATCAGCGGGTTGATATAGATGTCATCCAGATCGGCGAGTGCCGGAGTGCTTGCATTCTCCACATCGGTCAGCACCTTGGATTGCGGCGCCACGGAGTAGATCACATCCACTTTCACCGCGGCTGCCGGGCCTGGGTAGAGGTAGAAGTTCTTGGGATCCCGATCATCATAGGTGTAGGCCGCCACGCTGGTGCCATCCTTGCCCGCATGCCAATCGGGATAGCTGTCATCGAGCGCATGGCGCGGCACGAAGCGGATCACCTTGCCATCGGCATTGCGAAGCACCTCGATCAACCGGAGGGCATCAGCCGGCAGGCTCTGCTTGGTACCGGCTGCACAGTCAAACTGCACGTTCTTGGTGTGAGCATCCGGGCGCAGCAGCACAATGGCCTTGGCGGCGTCGTTGTAATAGTCCAGCAGTTCTTGCTTGGGCCAGCGAACCCAGGTGCGATCGTTGAGCAGGGTATTAACCCGCTTGAGGATCGAGTCAACGGTAACGGTTGCCATGTGTGGGGTCCTTTAAAAAAATGAGTGTTTGCGGGGCGGGTTGTGGAATTCGACCTGGGTCGGGGCGCTGTGCTGTTTGCGGAACCGGCCGGCGCGCCTCCACCCCTCGACGAACTCAGCTCGGTGAAACCCTGCACGCTTAGAGTCAGACCAGGGGCGGTCTGGCTGGGCATAGAGCAAGGCAGCGACGCCATGGGCAATGGCATCGGCGTGATCGTGGTAGAGCTGGGCCGGGAGGTCGGTGGCACCCTTGACCGGGGCAGCCACATACCAGATCCGCACATTACCAAGGTCGGTCAGAATGCTCAGCTCATTGGCCGACATGGCGAAGAAGTCTCGCCCACTTACAAATGGCGCGCCCCCTTCACCGGTCAGGTGCAGCACGTTGCACGACGTCATCCCGTCGATATCACACACCTCAACCAGGCTGCCCGCTGATGCGCTGGGCAGTAGTCGGTCAAGGGTCAGCAAGGCAGACTCCCGGCAGAACGTGATGGTCGCCTCTGTGACGGCCTCACCCAGCATGATCTCGAGCGGGCCGGTGATGTGCAGCCTGACGGTGGGCAGGAACTGCTCACGCGACACCATCTGCATGCTATTCCCCCTGCTCTACCAGCTTGGCTTTCAGGGCATCACGCACGCGCACCCGGTATTCGGGCACCTTCTCTTGCGGCCCCTGCGGCTCGATACCCAGGTCTTCCCCCTCCACCAGGGTGGCCAGCTGGGCAGAGGTCATCTTGGCCAGGTCACGATCACCGACCACCATGCTCTGCTCTTCCGCCAGGCGGGCCTGCTCGGCGGCGAGGCGCTCCTGCTCTTCGGCGGCAGCCTGGGCAGTGGTCTCCTGCCGCTCCAGTTCGCCAGCCAGTGCCTCATGGCGGATCCAGACGGTCGGGAACTCCAGCAGTTGCATGGCGATGTGGCTCTCCACATCAACAGCGGTGTGGCGCGGGAACACCAGGCGGCTGCAGGTGACGGTATCCTTCTTGCTCAGCTTGTCGCCGATATAAACCACAGCAATCTTGTCGCTCATGGCGATGACTCCTCTTCAGAAACGAAAAAGCCCGGCACAGGGCCGGGCGGACAGTGATCGGCAGCCTTACAGGTTGCCGACTACCTCGTAATGCAGCTTGAGCTTGACGGTGCCCGTCGCAGCGCCGCCGCCAACCGTGAGACTGATCTCCTGGTCAGGCCCGGTCATCAGGTCATCGACCGGAATGTACTTGGCCACCGCCGTCGCCGTGCCTTCGGCGTTGATGATGACGGTGTCGCCTATCTTGGCGGTGATGGTGGTACTCGCGCCCAGCGCAGTGCTGAACATCGTCACACCCACCACTTTCAGGTTGGGCTCCACCTTGTCACCGAACGCGATGACATCGCCAGCGGGTACTGCAGCCAGCTTGGCCACCAGGGTCGGGGAGATAGAGAGGTTGCCGAACGCGCCGACAAACCAGCGGTACGCTCGTGCGATCAGGGTAGTCTTGGCCATGATATGGCTCCTTGTCTGGTCAGAGAGTGTTTGAATGGAGCCGTGAGGCCCCATGGGTCAGCGGCTTAGCGAGCGATGGCGCTCACCGCGGTATCCAGCACCATGCAGCCATGGTCCTGAATGTTGCCGTTGCGCTGCTTGAAACGGATCTTCTGCAGGCCGGAGACCCAGCTGATGGAGATCTCGGTGCTGTTGCCGTGGTCGGTCTTCTCTTCGTGCATGCCGAAGGATCCGCCCTGCTCGCCAGAGCCGAAGGCATTGGCCAGCGCCTGGCCGCCCAGCAGCACGGCGCGGTCGATCAAGGTGCCTGCAACCTTGTCCACTTCCACCCCGGCCGTGGAGTTGGCGGCGCACACCTTGACGGTGCTGCCCTGGTTGAAGCGGATCGGCATGCCCTTGTAGGGCTTGACCAGAATGCCGCGCCACATCGCCCCTTCACCCCGGAAGATGGGGTGGTTCCAGCCCTTACTGCGCTCCATGGCGGCAGCCAGCATCGCCTGCCAATCCTTGCCGGAGGTGGAGGTGTAGAAGTCGTGCCACTGGCGCGGAGTCACGTAGAGCACATAGAGCGGCTCGCCGCCGGACGGGTCTGCCACCATGCGGATCGGCTGGATAGGGTTAGCCATCTCGGACAGGAACAGCGACATGTTGTCCACGCAACCGAGGTTGAAGCGATCTGCCGCGTCGATGGCTTCGAAGGAGGTCGCATCCCCACCGAAAAAGTGGCGCTCGTAGGTCGGCGCCGTCAGCGAGTTGATCATGATGTCGGCAAACTCGGAATCATCCGCCAGCGGCAGGATGATATCGGTGGCCGAGTAATCGCCACGGGCACCGGCCAGTTGGGCAAAGCCACGCTGGTCAACCAGACGACCGTAGTAGCCATCACCCAGCAGCACGCGCGCCGTCTTGATCAGGTCATGCTTGGTGCGGGACTGGGTCATCTTGCCGCCAGCATCCACGCCATGGCGGGTCTGGTTGATCTTCAGCGAGAAGTCAGCGAAGGACAGCGACTCCAAGCGGCCGTCCAGCTTCTTGTCGCCCATGGTCGGGCGGCCGGACAGTTGGTGGAACAGCTGCATTTCGACAGCATCGCCACGCTGCTTGGTCAGGTCAGTGATACGCACCACAGGGGCACCAGCACTGGTCTGCTTGCCGCCGTTGACCTTGGCACCCTTGGGGGCCTCTTCGGTCAGCATGTTCACCAGCGAGTGAGAACGGTTGGCCGCCGTAAACAGTGCGGCCTGCAAAATCTTGTTGGCTTGCGCCGAGGTGACTTGGGTCATGATCCTCTCCTACATGAAAACAAAAACCCCGACACAGTGGTCGGGGTTGGCTTGTATAAACGGTTGGTGGGTTAGTACCCGGCCTGCTCCAGCAGCGCCTCCATTTGGGCGTCCGTCATGGTGCCCATCTCGCCGATAAGCTCGGCCTGAGACATGGCGCCAAAGCGCTCCACACCAGTGGGGGCTGCATGATGGGTCTGGCCGAGAGCCGAGGGGCTGGACGGGATGAAATCGGCAGGCTTATCCGCCTCCTTGCCGGGTGCCTTGGTGGGAGGGATAACCTCGTCACCAAAGGCCAGCTTGGTGCGGCGTGCCGCCTCTGCGAATCGCTCATCCAGCGACTTGCCTTGCCACGCGGGATCAGCCTGGAGCTTTTCATCGACGATGATGGCGAAGTCGAAGCGGTCCTGGTCCTTCTCCCGCCAGTTCATCAGGTCAGGTACCGCCTGGAGTGCGGCCTGTACCGGATTGGTGGCGGGGGTAACCTGCTGCGGTGCTGCCTGCTGCTCCAGCCTTTGGAGCTTGCTGGCAATGGCCGCGATGGACTTGCCAAGATCCGGGTAGTCCTGCGCCAGTTGCGCCAGCTCTTCCTGGTTGATGTCGTCCGGGTCAACGTCGGGGTTGATCCCATGCTTCTCCATCAGCGCCTGCAGCTTGTCCCGTTCGGCCTGGGCTTGCTGCGATGCGGCCAACTGCTCACGCAGTACCTTGACCTCATTGCGCGACTGCTCCAGCACTTCATACGGGATGGTGTGTTGACCGCTCTTGGCCAGGATCACCTTCTCAGGCTCCGTGGCCCCTTCACCGCCCTGCTCGGTGTTGGCTTGTTCGTTACCGGCTGCCACCTCACCCGCCGACGGCGCGGGGTCTACGTCCGTTTGCTCGGTAGCAGTGCCATCATCCAGCTCGGTATCGGGCTCACGCTCGATCGCCTCCAGCATGGCTTCCAGTTCGTCCAGGCTCTCAGTGCCGGTCAGGTTGTCGATGTTCGTATCCATGGTTGTCCTCGTGGGTTTTCAGTGGGTGGTATCGCTGCCCAAGCGGGGGAAGGCTCTCGGTGAAAGCCCTCCCCGGCCGGAGCTGGGCACAAAAAAACCAGCTCGAGGCTGGTCCATAAAAAAAGCCCGCGTGGGGCGGGCTTAAAACAAGTACGGGAGTCATAAGACTCATCGCAAATCATACGCAAAGAGAGTCCGTTACGCTACTGACTGTCAACTCAATCAAAGAAAAAGGCCCAATCTCGAGAGACTGGGCCATGTTGGGGAAATCGTAACGCTGGCAGGTCAGGAAAGCAACTGTCAGAGCGCGATGGCGTCGATCTGCTGTTGGATGGTGTCCAACAGCTGGGCCTGCAGCAAAGCCTGCTCACCCTGGATGCTCTGCTGCTCGGCGGCGAGCCGCTCCATCTCCTGCAGCGTCTTGCCGGTCTGGGCCTGCTTGAGGGCGTCCTCGAACCGGATAGAGTCGGTCAGCTTGGTTATGCGCTGGGCCTCTGCCTGCCACTTGGCGGCCTTGCCTTCCAACTCTGCCAGCTTGGCCTGCATCTCGCGCATGGCCAGCTCCTGCTGCATCTGGGCCTGCTGAGCCTGCTGCTCGGCAGCAGCGCGCTCCTCGTCGCTCATCTCGTCCGGGTCTTTCGGGATGTTCAGGGCATTGCGGATCCGCTCCACGAACTCGGCCTTGCGCGGTACATCCATCAGCTCGACCAGCAGGTCAAAGCAAGCACCTGCCGCCGCGGGCGGAAGTTGCGACATGGCCTGGGTCATCCGCTCGGCCAGTTGCTGCTTGTAGGCGGCAGTCTGCTGGATCGGCGCCAGTGCGATATGGGCCCGCAGCCGGGTCACATCATTGGTGAGTTTGCCATCCTCCTGCTCCACGTTGACCACCACGGCTTTACGGCGGCGGGGGTCATCCCGGTTCACAGTCACCTTGTAGTTGCGCTTGCTGGCCATGTCCTCCAGCAGGTACGCCAGCGCCAACTGCCCCACTTGCTGGCAGCCCATCCGGTAGTTGTCGTTGATCTCGGAAAGCGTGGTTGCCCCCTGCTCCACCAGGTTGCTGATGGCCACACCAGATTGTCCGGTGGAGCCCTGGCCCAGGAAGGCGGCATAAACCCCCATGGTGTCCTGGATCAGCTTCACCGAATCCTGCATCACCTGGAACTGCTGGGCCGCCACGTTGAAGTCCTGCTCCACCTTGAAGGCATCGGCCACACTGGTCTTGTTGGCGCGGTCAGGGTTGAGCTCGATATAGCCATCCGGGCGCTCGACCTGCTCCAGCACCTGATCCCGGCTCATGTTGGTGGCGTCCTTGTCCATGATGACGCGCTTGGCCTGCAGCAGGAAGGTCAGCTTGATGCGCCGCAGGTTCACCTCGTCCTGCGCCGGCATGGCTCGAACAATCAGCCCATAGGGTTCACCAGTGCGGTCTTTGCGGTAACCCCAGAACGGCACCAGCGGATACATGTTGTGAGGGGCTGAGCAGGGCCGATCAACCAGATGATGAGGGCCGACGAACCAGGATTCGCGGATCACTGCCACCGGGCAGCGTTCCAGCCGGGCGCGCCCCATGGCCACAGCAGCCAAGTGCAGTTGATTGGTCTTGTCGTATTCCAGCGCCCGACCTGAGTCGAGCTTCAGCACCTGACGCATGGTGTAGGTGCGGTAGTAGACCACCTGCAGCAGCACCCGGTCTCGCTCCCGGCTGCACCACTCTATCTCCTTGCCGCTGAACTGGCTCCACTCGTCATAGGCGCTGACCAGGTTGGGATCCATCCCCTCGATGGCGGTCAGGCTTACCATCCCCTCCCAGTCGTTGACGCCCCACTGCAGCGCCTTGGCCTTGCTCGGGAACATAGTCTTGGCCTCATCCAGATCGACCCAGCGACGGCGCATCAGCCAGCGACAGTCGCTCAGGTCAGGTTCCCGGCTGTGCCAGTCCCAATAAACCTCGTCACGGTGGACATTGCTGAACTTGTAGCGCGGGCCGAACGGGTCATCGCGGCGGCATACCTCAACCCAGCCCACACCGGTCTTGATCTGGCCGCCATACGCCTCGCCCCGGGCTCGGTCCAGTCCACCCAGGCGGCACATATCGGCATATTCAGCGTTGACGGCCTCCGCCAGCTGCTCGAGCTCGTCGTCGTGGTCATCGGCGATCACCATCAGGTCGGTACGGCTCTTGGCCTCCATCCCCAGCACGCCGTCGATAGTCGGGGCGATGAGGTTGTGGATAGTGATGGGCTGCCCGCGCTCATCGAGTGCCTTTTTCACTGCAGGTGGCAGCTGGTCGTTGTCGTAGTAAGCGCAGGCTCGATTGGCAAGGCTTCGCCAGTCCGGCTGGCCATTGATATCGCTCATCAGTTTGAGCAGGCGCGGGGTATCGAGGCCGCCTTTTTCAGGGGCCTTGGGTTGGGCGTTGATCATCAGTTGGCCATCCAGTGCTTGGGTTTGCGGGTGGTTTCGGATTTGACGATGCGGGCCGGCATCCGGGCACGCATCTCTTGGGCAATCATGTAGCTCATCAGCTGGTCGTCGAAGCAACCGTCCTGGGCGTTCATGCTGCCGCTCTTGTCGTAGACGTAGGTGGTGGCTTCGGAAATGGTACCGATCCAGCGGATCCCGGACTGTCCTGCACGCAGCAGGGCCTTGAGGCCATCAACCAGGATCGGCTTGGACTGCCGGGTGGTGAGCCAGCCGAGGCGTGGCGTCTCGTCGTCGCGGTCCCGGTCGATGTGCTCCTGGGTGTAGATGCGCCGGGTCGGGTAGATCTCACGGAGCTTGAGCAGCACGGCGTGGCCGTGGTTGTTTCGCTCTGGTCCGATGTAGGCCGGGCCATGCTCTACGGTGCCGTAGAACCTGCCAACGTGGGCAAGCAGTTGGGCAAACAGCCCCGGGTCGAGATGCCCAAACCAGTGGGCCACCTGCCGTCCGTCGCTCTTGGCGGTCACATCGAGGCTTGAGCGGTCGCCGTGTTCCAGTCCTTCCGCCACATCGGCGCCGATGGCGTAATCCTCGTCAGGATCTGGCAGCTCCCAGACCAGCAGCATGTTCTCGAGCGAGCGCTGTCCCTGCTCGTCCAGCTTCTCCGGTTTGCGGGCCTTCTCGCGCCTGCCGGTGACCGGGTCGATGTCATAGACGATGAGCGGGGCCATGCAATCGCCCTCTGCTTCCATAGTGGCGATGGGGTCGAACACCCGGCGCCCGGATGTCAGGAATGCCTCCAGCGGCGTGCTGGGATACTCCTGCTTCATCTCTCCACGCTGCGTACCCTCTTTCAGCACGTACCACTGCCGCTGCTCGTCGCTGATGGTGCAGCTCATCGCCTTCTCCACCGCGGCGAAGTATTCCGCTTGGGCCTTGCTCATCACCACACCGGAAGCGGGGACGTCGGCGCGATACTTGGGATCCTGCCACCAGGCGAAGAAGTGGAACTTCCAATCCAGCTGGGTCAGCTCGCCGGTTGAGCGAGACAGCTCCAGCGACTTCATGCTCATGGCGTGGAAGTCACCACCAACACCTTCCGCAGTGCTCTCGATAAAGGCGATAGCGCCTGGGTGGATTGCGTTGAGGGTACCGGTTCGCACCTCCTTGGCCTTTTCCGGGTACTTGGCGCAGATCTTCCCGTGCTCGGAGACGTGCAGACGCTGGACGGTACCAGAGCGGAATGAGGTGGCCACCTGGATGCTGGAGCCATGCCGGAACAGAATATGGCCGCCGTTCGCACCGCCGCGCCGGGTCACCACCTTGAACTGGGCCTTGAGCCAGCCCGGCAGGTTATCGAACGGGACTTCAATCTTGGTGCGGTAGATCTCGCCGGCGGCCGTCAGGTCCTGGGCGATGATCCCGCACTTGAGGTTCTTGTTGAACAGCGCCTCGTCCAGCAGGTAGATGTCGATTGCCGTGGAGAATCCGAGCTGACGCGCCTTGAGGATGATGTTCAGGTACCACATGGTCCGGAACAGCAGTTCCTGCGCTGGGCGCAGCCGGAAGCGCACCAGTTGGCCCTGCTCGTTCTCGATCATGTAGAGATTGTTCATCCGCCACCACTTATCGCTGAGCTTCGAGCGGATGTAGGCCATCTGCTCCTGCTCAGTCATGGCGGAGGTATCGAGTTCGGTCATCGTGGGATCTCAGGCAACAAAAAACCCGCCGAAGCGGGTTGGTGTGGGTGATGCTGTAGTTATGTTCGTTCTTGCCATGCTGCGGTGATGGCGTTGACCTCTGCACTGGCTGCGGCACGCTGCTGAATGTTTTCGGCCAGCATCCTCACATGACTGGGATCTGCAATCATTGCGCCCATCTCGACCAGCACGCCGTTGCGGTAAAGGCGGTATGGCTCGAGGAGCACGCGCTCAATGGTGACAGTAGCGGCGTAATCAGGTTCGATGTCATAACCAATTTGTCGCGAAGGCCCCAGAACTGGCGGCAACTCGTATTGCGCCTCACGCCCTGAATCAACGGCGTCGCACACCTCCTGCGGCAATGAGCAATCGGCGATGTAAACCGCTTCCCCTGCCTCATTCTTGCGATAAATTCTCATTATTACTCCAGTGGAAGCAAGTTCAGGCGATCGGGCTTTCATCTTTTATCCACCGCTCAAGCTCTGTGATCTTTTCATCCCAACGCTTGAAGTCAGCCGTTGCACGTTCATCGTCAAGCCCCACATCTTCTACGCCAAACAGCTCTGACACCGAGCGAAGCTTGGCGATAGCCTCCAAGGCCAAAATCCTTTGTGTGGCCTGACGCTCTCGTTGTTTCATGGCTGGCTCCTGCATGGGGTGATTTCTGGTTCGCATTTTATCACGACATCAGCCCGCCAGTCCCCATCCCCTGCAGCTCGGTGACCATCTCGCTGACTGGCGTGGCCTCACTGCCACCATCCTTCTCCAGCCTATCGGCTTCGGCCGTCAGCTTGCGAGCCGCAGCCCGGATCCGGCGAGTGTCCTCCTCAATTTTGGGCACGCTCACTTCGTCGATGCGCAAAGCGCTCAGGGTCCGCTCGATGGACTCAATCCGCTGGATATTGCGGTCGAGGGCCTGCTCGGCTTTCAGGATCTTGTCGTAGAGCGCAATCCGGTCGGTCATCTCGCTGGCCGTGACCAGGTCCTGCTGCAGACCCTTGAGCAGCTTGGTGACGGAGATGACGCGAGCCCGGGTGAAGTCCAGCTCGTCGCGCAGTTGCAACTCGCGGGCCTGGTCGAACAGCTCCTCGGCATCGAGGAACTTGGCATAACCGCCATGGGTCAGCGCCGGGCGGTCGCCGGGCTTCCACTTCGTGACCGGGTTGGGGTTGCCAGGGTTGCCCTCGGTGAAGCGGCCGCTGCTGTCCCGGCCGTTTGTTTTCGGGTTCTGGTCAGGCTCGGGCTGGGATTGTGTGGATGAGGATGACCTCTCCCCTCTTCGCTCTCCCCCTTTGGCCTTTGCCTCATTCCCCTTGGCTTGCGCACTTTGCGCAGATTGCGCAGTTTTGCGCACTTCGGAATGCGCAGATTGCGCAGCTACGCGAGATTTGTCAGGTTGCGCAGGGGATTGCCCCCGAGATTTCAAATAGCGACGCGCCGAGTTGTAGTTCAGGCCGCGGCTGTCACACCAGTCTTTCGCACTGATGCCGGTCGCTTCATGCTCTTGCAGGAACTCTGCATTGAGCTGTGCCCAGTCGGTCTTTGCCATTTAGAGAGATAGCTCGCCTTCAACGATGATATCGCCGGGTACCGGCTTGTGGGCTGCAGCCACCACCACAGAAACACCGGAGGAAAGGACAACCACCGCCTCGGCTCCATCGTAGTGCTCAACGCAGGTGATAACCCCAGTCACATCGATACCGCTTTCCACTTCACTGCTCCAGTTAATCTGCATCACCTTCTCCCCTTCCCCAGAAAGACAAACCCCGCCGTTACTGGCGGGGTTTCATGGTCGCGGTGCGCAGGGAGTCATAGGCCCGCTCGCAGGCTAGTCCTGACGCTCGAGCTCGGTCATACGCTGCTGCCAGCCCACCCGCTCTTTCGTCAGCCCGGCTGAGCAGGTCGGCGAGCACCATTGCAGGTTGTCCGGCTGTCTGGCCTCCTTGGGCAGTGCCGGGATAGCTGGCGCACTGATTTGCTCGGGTTGCCAAGCGGCGGGCTTGCTCCCGCAGCCGGCCAGACTCAATGCCAGCAGCAGCGGCATCAGCCTGTGCTTGGGCAATTTCTTCTTGTGCATGGTCTCTCACCTCATCGATTTCAGACTGACGGCGCAGCTCCTCTTCCCTGGCCTTCTGCTCGGCCTTGGTCCTGGCAGTAGCGAGGCGGGCAGCCTCTTCATTCCACTTTGCCTGCCAGGTCTTGCGTTCCCCCTCCTCCCCGGCAGCATGGCCGGTGCGATAGAGCACCACCCCACCGCCTGCCAGGGCGGCTATCACCAAGACGCCGGCCAGGAACGGCACAGCCTTGCTCTGCGGAGTCATCCCCATCATGCCCCCTTGCACTTCGCATTGAGGCGCAGCCGGTCTTTCCAGAGCCCGGGGCAGACCCGGTTTCCTGGCGCCGAACAGTCCTGGTTGCCGGCACGCTTGAACAGCAGGATCGCCTCGCAGGCACCTGGGTAGTCACTAGCGTTCAGGCGCTTCACGATGGTGGAGCGGCAGAAAGCGCCGGGGCCAATGTTGTGGGAGAGCTCGACATAGGCGTCGAACTCATACTGGTGGAGTGGCACCTTGATGCAGGCCTTGAGGGAATCCTCGAACACCCCCACCTCTCGCAAGCTCCTGTTCACCGCGGCGACGGGCGTGATGGTGTCACCCATCTTGACCCCCTCGGTGCTCCCAAATCCGATAGTGGGAAGACTGGTCCCGTGTACCGGGTCGGGGTAAGCCGTCGGTTCAAACCCCTCCCGATTCAGGAGCCCCACAAAGCCCGCTGCACTCAGGCTGAGCGCAGCAATGGCAATGCGGACCTTGTTCATTCTGCACCTCCCTGCTGGCGGCGCGGCTTGATGATATTCGACCAGATGAACCAGCCCATCTGAACCGCTATCCACATCAACGTGGCGGCCAGCACCCAGTCATTGAGCGAGTACCCGGCCAGCGTCATACCGGACACCACCACCGGCGGTGCGCTCTTTGCCACCCCCGCGGCAGCCGCAGCCGTCGCGAGATCTTCTTCTTTCCCCATGCATCGCCCCTCCAGAAACGACAAAGCCCGCACGAGGCGGGCCAGAAATGAAAAAGGCCAGGGTCACGGGGACTCTGGCCATCTTTGAGCAATACTAACGCTGGGGCGGCGGGGATTCAACTTCTCACACTACGGTAAATCCTGCAGGCGACCCTTCAACTAGATACCCATTAGCATTCGCGATGATTTTCACCAACTGCCAATCCTCCTTGCTCCCCGATTCTTCGGCTAAATCAACTCTACCAAGAGCCCACCCCAACAAGTTACCCGCATCAATTCCCAATGCCCTAATACACTGGGCTATATCGGCATACACAATTGTTTTAATTTCTACCTTCCCATCGGGACGCTCTCGCATTACCCCTGCACTCTTCAACCAGAGATAATCTGAGATACTGAACTCATGCATAGAGCCTTTATGAACGATGCGAACGGAGGGTGTAATTGACAGTCTGCCCCCATTAATCATCAAGCACAGCATTGCCTCCATTTCGGGAGTAATGTCGTAGTAGTCCATGATTAATGGCGTCATTTCACCTTCCGGTACCGCTCTACCTGCTGCAGGAAGTAGGCCTGCATCTCCCCCTTGTAGTTCCCGGCCTCGCTCTCGGCGGGCACCTTGATCTCGGGGTTCCTTTCCTTCCACACCGCATAGGCAGCGGCCTTCTCTACCTCGACCTTCTCCTGCTCTTCTTTCGACAGGGAACACAGATTGAATGACATTGGCGACTCCACGCATAGGGCACCTGCCGATATTACCCGAATCCGGAGCCAATCGCTTCACGGTGATCTTCACCACGGGCACAGCTATACTGTATTTATATACAGCACAATAGAGCTCCAAACATGTACGCAGTTCCCGACCTCGACGCCCCGGCGTTGGAAATCCCGTTGTTCCTCTCCCCTGCCGCCTGCGGCTTCCCGTCGCCCGCCCAGGACTATGTGGAACAGACCATCGACCTGAACCAGCTATGCATCGCGCACCCGGCCGCGACTTATTACGTTCGGGCTGCCGGGGACAGCATGGTAGAGCACGGGATCCACGATGGTGACATGCTGGTCGTAGACCGCAGCAGCAAGCCAGTGCATGGCAGCGTGGTTGTTGCGGCCGTAGATGGCGAGTTCACTGTGAAGCAGCTCCAGCTCAGCCCCTCAGTCTGCCTCCTACCAGGGAACCCTGCCTATCGTCCCATTCACTTCAGTGACGGGCAGCACTTGGAGATCTTCGGTGTGGTTACCTTCGTCATCCACAAGATGCCCGCGCCATGAACAAGAGCTGTGCCATTGCCCTGGTCGATGTGAACAACTTCTACGCCTCCTGCGAGCGGCTGTTTCGGCCTGATTTGAAGGGGCGGCCCATCGTAGTGCTCTCCAACAACGATGGCTGCGTGGTAGCCCGTTCGGCGGAAGCCAAGACGCTCGGCATCAAGATGGGCGTGCCCTACTTCCAGATCCGCCAGTTCTTCGAGGCCATGGGCGGGGTTTGGTTCTCCAGCAACTACGCCCTCTACGGTGACATGTCGAGTCGTGTGATGAGCATCCTGGAGGGGATGGCCCCGGCGGTGGAGGTCTACAGCATCGACGAGGCGTTTATCGAGTTGAGCGAGAGCTGGGCTGGCGACCTGGTGACTTATGGCCGCCAAGTCCGCGAACGGGTGCAGCAGTGGACCGGCCTCACCGTCGGAGTCGGCATTGCACCAACAAAGACCCTGGCCAAGCTGGCGAACTACGCCGCCAAGAAGTGGCCAGCCACCGGCGGGGTAGTCGATCTGCGTGACGAGGAGAGGCGTGCCCGGCTCATGGCGATCACTCCGGTTGACGAGGTATGGGGCATTGGCCGGCGGCTGTCGGCAAAGTTGGAGACTCAGGGCATCAAGACGGTGGCGGAACTGGTCGCTGCTGACCCCAAGAGCCTGCGCCGCCGGTATGGCGTGGTCGTGGAGCGCACCGTGCAGGAGCTGCGGGGGATCCCCTGCGCCGAGCTGGAGCAAGAGGCCCAGGCCAAACAGCAGATCATCTGCAGCCGGAGCTTCGGCGAGCGCATCACCCAGATCGGCCCCATGCGCCAGGCGCTGGCGGGCTACATGGAGCGGGCCGCCGAGAAGCTCAGGGGAGAAGGGATGTGCTGCCGCCATGTCACCCTGTTCATCCGCACCAGCCCGTTCAGCGACCGGGAACCCTATTACGGCAACCAGGTGAGCACCAAGCTGGCTATGCCTACGAATGACACCCGGGCGCTGCTTGCCCTGATCCCCCAACTACTTCCCCGGATCTGGCGCGACGAGCAGCGTTATCAGAAGGGGGGCGTCATGCTGGCCGACTTTACTCCGATGGGCATGCAGCAAGGCGACCTGTTCGCCGGTGAGCAGCAGGATCCCCGTAGTGCGGCGTTGATGCAGGTGATCGACCGGATTAATCAGGGTCGATTGGGAAAGGTCTACTTTGCGGCTCGCGGCCGGGATACCAAAGAGTGGATGATGAAGCGGGAGCAGCTCAGCCCAAGCTACACTACCAATATCGATGACATACCTGTCGTCGTTTGATAAAACCGAATGGGGCGGAAGAAAATTACAAATAACATATAAAACAAAAAAGCCCCCTGTTAAGGAGGCTTTTACTTAATTACTTCAGAATACTTAACAATGAAGCGATAACCTTCAAAACTCTGTACCTGATACGTGACCGACATCTTTCACTTCCAGTATCAAAAACAATTAAAGGTACTAAGACCCCAAAGAACTTGAACATAAATAGAACAGCCAATACAACAATAAAAATATAAATTAAATCATTGTGCATTTTTCCTCGCAAATTTGAGTAAATAAAGCGCCAGGGCGCGGTTAAAATTAATAGGTGCAAATTAGCTAGTCGCCGCCTAATCGACGAACACACAGGAAAAACCAGCAATCATATAAATGGCTGCCTTGCGTGGAAATTTCAAAGTGTATAAGTAAAGATACATTAAAATAACAAAAAAAATCAACACATTTCTGTTGCATTTCAAATAAACCCACACGCCACCGATATTTCGTGGAAAATCAAAATATTCCTCTAAAATATCACAGAGAATAGTTTAATTACCTTTTCAATCAACCGGTGAGTTATGGCTTTGGCATGATTTTGGATAGGCTGACCAGCTTTGAGCGTAGGACATTGAGCTTGAAAGAATGTGAACCTTGAGGCGGCTCAGGGTGGATCGCCAGGACCTTGATAAACACTCGCTTTGAGCTTCTCTTGCCAACCTCACGCTTGCAGCTTCTCGACTCTGCCAGCGTGTCCACATAGCGGAGTGACCGGAGATAAATGACCGCCTCGCGGGCCACCTCAGCAGGGACACCCAGCCGTTCGTCAACCTCGTGAAAATCAAAGAAATCGCCGTGAAGCAGCCCCCAGCCGGCGATCTGAAGAGCTGTAGGCTTCAGCTTGCTTTCCATACAACCCTCCAGATAGAAATGGCATCAGCCCCTTCCCGTGGGGCCATATAGATTCCTCAGCACAACACCAAGGTGTTTCATAAACTCCTCAGCTTGAGTTACTAAGTTATCAACCCGTTGGTTAGCTTCCTCTTTTGAGGTGGCTCTGATGTAGATGGATATGGTGGTACGCAACTCACTCAACTCTTCCCGCAATGCATCATCAGCTATTCGCTCGGTCAAAATCTGCAAGCGTCGATTAGAGACTCGGTGCTCTTCAGCAAGTTCATCGTCGATGTGACCCCTTCCCCAATTCACGCCAGTTTTATTATAATTCAGATCAGCAAGGTGAATCCTCATCATAAACCTGAGCGTATCATTTAGGGACTCCTGGACAGCTAGCAGAGTCTCCCGTTGAAAGGCCCTCGCCAGTTCCATTCGCTCTTGATTGTTAGCGTTTTGCTGCAAACGAAAAGTGTTATTACCAGTCAAGATGGTGGTGATAATGCTAGTTGACGCACCGATGACAGCACCTGAAATGACCCCAATAAAACCCCAACTTAGTTCGTCCATACGCCACTCTTAGGTTTGATAGCCAAACAAATTGATGAGAATACTGCTTTTTAATGGTATTCCAAATGACTACTTGGCTACTAGGGGCGCGATAGGATTACAGAGCAAGCTGGGGCCCCCAGCCCCATCGCTATACTGGCACTACTGCAGAAGTGATTGACTAAGCCGCCCGCATCTCCCTCACCTGCCGGTCCATGATTCGAGACAGGTCAGACGCTTGGTGGATCACGTCATCGACCGCGTCCTCAACGAGCCGGCGCATTTCCTGCCCGAACCGGCGCGACACTAGCTCTACATGTGGCACAACCCGGCCAGTGCCGTGGCACTTGGGGCAATCGTCACCCTTGCGCGGGCGGCTCCCGGTACCATTGCAGTGCGGGCAACGCCCTGACCGAAGCATCTCGGCGACGCAATGGTCGTGGGCCAGGGACAAGATCCCATTACGCTCACCCAGCAGGCGCTGGTACTCATGGTCATTGCCAGCACGGTGAGCCCGCTTGGCCTTCTCCATCACCACGGCCGCCCGGCGGCGTTCCTTGTCATAGTGCGGGTGGGACAGCACCAGGCGCTCCAACTGCTCAGGCAAAGGACGGCGCAGCAGGATAGCCATGGCCATGCCACCGGCCTCGTCGCTGTCCAGCGTGGTGCTGAAGTGCGTCAGCAGCGACGCCAGTGCCTGCTCGTCCCCCAGATGGTCGGCCATGAGGAACTGGAGTCCTTGCGGGTTGCTCTTTGCGGCCACCTGCAGGGCTCCCAGAAACTCCTCTCTCCCCAGCGTGCTGGAGCGACCAGACGAGGGTTCATGTAGTGCGCCTTTCGGCGAGAAAAGGCGCAGAGCCATTTCGATAGCGTGGATCATAGTTTGGTCCTCTGGTCTGGGTCCTGATTGAAGGCGGCAAGCAGCCAGGAGCGCAACTGGCCGGATTTGATGTGCTCCGGGGTAACTTCCAGCACGGTCCACCCGAGCAAGGTGGCCTCGTTCATCTTGGCCCGGTCCTCTACGAACCCCCTCCCCCGGGTGTGCCGGCCACCGGAGTGGATCCCGCCGTGGATCTCGACGGCGATCATGTGGGTGGGCCACGCAAAATCGAGGCGCCACTTGCGGCGCGGGTGGAACACAAGCTCAGTGGTTGGTTCTGGGAAGCCGACAAGCTGGGCCAGCACGCGCTGATACAGGGTATCAACCTGCTGTGCCTTCTTGGCTTTCGCCACAACCTGCTTGACCTTGGGGTGTTTGCCGAGCAGGCGGCCTGCTTCAATGGCGGATAGGTGGATCATTTCAGGTGCGCCGCCATGAATCCGGCCTTGGCGTTCTCCAGCTGACCCAGCAAGGTGAAGGGCTGGTAGCCGTTCGCCCAGGCACGGGAGCAGGAGTAATCGCTGTTGACCGTCACGATCAGGCAGTTGATGACCTCCCCGCGCTTGGCGCTCTCGAGTATCTGCTCGAGGGTGGAAACGACGTTGATGCCGCTCTCCTTGCTCACCTCTGCGAGGTTGACAACCTTGTCGCTCATGCAGCCCTCCCGATGGTGTTCTTGCGCAGTTCAGCGACTTCCTGGGCCACCTGCTCCAGCAGGGTCTCCTCGCTGCCGTGCTTCTGCTGCCAGGTGCGCGGGGCAGCGTGGAAACCGGTGGGGTAGCAGGCGCGGTGGTGCCGAGGGCAAAGCGGCAGCACCCGGGTGTGCTCGGCGCGCTGGGCCATGCCAGCCCCAGAGCGCACATGATGGATTTCCGCGGGCGTGGCGCCATACCCGGCATTGCGGCAGGCAATGCAGCCAAGAGAGCTCGCATCGTCCAACCACTGCTTATCAGCCTTGGACTTGCTCATGCTGCGCCCACCTCCACACCATGGGCATCAAGCATCTCGCTCAGGCCCTTAACCTTCCAGCGAAGATGCCGCATCTCACTCTCCTGCCGGTGGAAATCATCGTGATAGCGTGCCAGACGCTGTGCTTTCAACTCTGCATCGCGCAGCCGGCGATTCATCACCTCAGGATCCCCGATCCGGCTCAGTACGAGGGCCATCATCTCCAGCTCAAGCTGGTCATTCTTCTGGTGCGCCCAGGCCGTTTCGGCTCCGGGTCCATTGTGACCGAGCAGCATGCACACATGCCCGGCCATCAACTTCACATGGCCACGGTTGTTGACCCACAGCAATCCCCAGCCATGCGGCAGGTCGTCCAGAGTGATGATGCCCTCTGGGCACATGTAGTACCGATAGGTCCCCATCCCCAGAACCTTGCCATTGCGGTGCGGCTTCTTGGCGTCGGCGAGGAAGTCAGATCGAGATACCTTCACCTCAACGAGAACCGACCCTCCGTTGCAACCCCAGCGGTAACCCCAGGCATCGGCACGCTCACCACCATAGAGCCCGCCCACCTCGATCATGGCGATCTGGCACGCCGCTCCCTTGTTACCCATGGGGCGCTTGAGCCATGAACAGGCAATCTCTGACAGGCGAGAGTGAGTGAGTTTCTCGCTCATGCTGCCGCCCTCCCGTATGCGGCCACCCAGTCGAAGCCGCGGCGGGATTCATCCCCGAACTTCACGCCCTGCTGGGCACCGAAAGACTGGGCCAGCTCGATGAGATCGCGCATCTCGCGCACTGTCATCTTGGAGGTGGACTTGCCCAGCACCACGAAGCCGTTGCCGTCGATATTCGGCACAACGTCCTGCTGGTACAGGGCGGCAGACAGGACGTGCTTCCAGTCCTCCTTGGAGAGCTTGCGGCCGTGCCAGTTCACTTGCTCGGCGATGTCGGTCATAACTGCCCAGAACAGGGCGTTCTGGGCCAGGCTGCGGGTCATCTCCTTGATTTCGATGACCAGCGGCTTGTCCTGGTCTACCGGCAAGCCGGCAACCAGCTGGCAAGCGCGGGACCGGATATCAGGGCTGCGCAGGAAATACTTGGGGTAGGAGTTCATCGCAACACCCCCATGCCTGCCATGGCGGCAATCATCGCCAGCTTTTGGTGTGCCCGTAACCTTCCAGCTCCACCCTCGTCCAGAACCCGGCGTGGACGAGTTTCTGCCTCCAAGATCCCGCGCAGCCTGGCTATCTCCATGAGCACGCTGCTGTTGCTGCTGTCGATCACGGCCTGAACCCATGCGCCATGCTTGGCGTGAATGGCAGACTGCAGATCCCTTAACCCCTGCAACAGTGCGGGGCGGTCGTTATGTTCCTGGGCTGCCTGCTTGCGGCGCTGACGGCTGTTCATGCTGCCACCGCCTTGGCCGCTACGGCCTCAGTGGTGGGGAACGGGGTCAGGTGGTAATGCCACACCTGCTTGCCGTCGATGTTCTGGTTGCTGGAGTGCTTCTCCCAGCCGTGGCAGCAGACTTCGCGCAGGCGTGCGCTGATGGCGGCCTGGGTGTCGGCGTGGCCGTAGCGGCTCCAGCACTCGCGCTCGATGTCACGCAGGGTGCGGGCCTTGCCGTCGCTCATTACGGCGATAACGCGCCCCAACTGGGTCGCGATGGATAGATCTCGGGTATGCGGTTTGGTCATGGTCTGGGTCCTTTGGTCAAACTGCCGGGTGGTCTAGGTCCGGCACTGGCAATGGTACGGGGCGCTACCCCCTGTGTCACTGGTTGGCAAGGCCCTCCCCTTCGAAGTTATCCACAGCCCCAAACGAAGCATCTCACCGCAACACCAGCACTGGCGCGGCTCTCAGGCGAGCGGCCTCCTCCGCCACTCGCTCCGGCGTCGTGTTCTGCACCAGCCAATGCCCTGCGCCACGCTGCTGATCGGTGTGGCCCAGTGCGGCGATCTCGTCGGCCACCTCGAGCTGTACCCGCTCCCCGCACCAGCCCCACACGGCCGGATAGATCACCACCCGGCAGAATTTCGCGGCCTTGACCGCAGCGATCACATCAGGATTGAACATTGGCCAACCCTCCCCGCTTGAACAGCGCCTTCAGGCTCTCCACGCCGCGCTGGCCGGTCTGTTGGTAAAACTCAGGGCTGTGCTGGATCTGCTCTCTGGTCGGCAGCCCCTTGCGCACCTGGGCCCCCAGATCCTCCCCGGCGACAACCCGGCGCAGCAGCTGGGCGTATGCCTGCTCGAACACTGGCCGGTAGGCATCCAGCCCCAGGGTCTGGCGCTCCCAGCTCGTTGCCTTGGCCGCGAGCTCCACCGCAGGATGGGTAAACCGGCGGGTGCGCACCTCGACCAGGGCGGTGTCCACTGTCGGCAGGCCAAGCGACTCCGGCGTTATCTCGCACCACTTGATGAACATCCCAGGGCTCGGAAAAAACGGGATCCCCTGAGATCGGGCAACCCGCATACCCTGAGCCAGCTGATCACGACTGGTGCAATTGGCCTCAACCAGCGCAACCGTCCACTCCCGAAGCGCTCGTTCCTGCACCTGCGGGGTGGGAAACGAACGCAGCCAGGCAGGAAAGATCACCTTGAGCTGCTCGAGCAACTTGCTCACAACCTGGGTATCCCGGTCGGTCACGGAGGCGGCAACAGGGCGAACTGGCACGGCCAGGATCTCGCTCGGCATGCTGGCCAGGACCTCGCTCAACGGTTTCATGGTCATCAGTACCCCTCCTGGATCAGCTGATTGAGCTTGTCGGCGGTCATCGTCTTGGTCAGGTCCCACTCATCGCCGCGCACTGGCTGGCGCACCACCCCGGCACGCTTGGCGGTGAGCTTGTCCCACTGCTTGCGCAGAGTCTTGGGGCACAGCACATTGGCTGACCAGAACGGGTCAAGGTTCGCCCACTTGAACAGCGAGCAGATTTCGTGGTGTGTGTATCCAAGCTGGGTTCGCATCAGGCGGATATCGTTCGCCCACTGCGCCCAGTTGGGGGCCTTGGCAGTCGGGTTCACCACCAAGACCTTACCGTGAATGAACTCGGCTGCCGTCAGGTCATCCTGGGTACCCCAGAACTTTCCACTCGGGGTCTGCACGGCGGCATCGGGTCGGACCTTCTCGGCGGGAGGAGAAACCGACTCATCGCCCCCGGCGTCGAGGAGCGCGTCAGCGTTCTTCGACGAAGAGGGTTTAAGATCTTTGTTTTTATTGTCTTTGGTAAGACTGTCTTGGGTGTTGGGTGTTTTCGCCTGGTTTGAAAGGTCAAAATACCCAGAAATCTGGGTGATTTTACCCGGATTTTTTTGGGTGTTTTTACCCGGATTTTTCTCTTGTGCGGTAGGCGTTTTCGCCTGTTTTTCTCTGGAGTATTCCCACTCACTTACCACCTTATTCACACCCACGATCTTCATGTGGCCGTGCTTTTCGAGGGTGATGATGTGACGACGGGACAACACCTGAAGAGCCTTGTTCACATCCGACGGGTCCATGTCGCACAGCTCGGCCAGATACGTATTCGTGAGCCGGTCCTGCTTCTTGTTCCAGCCATAGGTGGAGTAGATCACCGCATCAAGCACGTTGAGCTCGCGACCAGCCATGCGCAGCCTGCACTTGGCCTTCTGGATCTCGTTTGCCGTGCGGGTGAACCCATCATCAAGATCTGCGACCACACGGGCCTCCTTCTGAGGGGGGTTATGTGGGGCACTGGGCCCCGGGAATTTGATAACGGCGCTCATGCGGCCACCTCCTGCGCATCTGCGCACATCTCAGGCAGATTGGCGCGCACTAGGGCGGCAGCCAGTGGCGGGCACACAGCATTGCCACAGCGGGCCACCTGCGCGGTTTTGGTGAACTTCTTGCCGGTGGCGTCGTGGTCGATCACGTAGTCGGCCGGAAAGCCCTGGGCGGCGAACAGCTCGTGCGGCTCCAGCATGCGCATGCCGATATCGACGATCTGGTAATCCTCGCCGCGCACGGTGACCAGACCGAAGCGGTCCCTGGTGGTGACGGTATGCAGTGGCTCAGAGCAGGGGATGCTTGAGTCGGTGCCGTAATACTTGAGCAGGAAGGCCCGAACCTCGCCGATATGCAGCCCGCCAGCGGTGACAGTGGGCATGGGCTCGGTCACTGGCTGGCCGTCTTGGCAGGTTCCCCGCAGTTTTACAAGGTGGCTGGTTACCAGCGAATTGTGGTCAACGGTGGTCACGGTTGGCAGCGGTTGGGTCAGCTCAGCCCCCACCACGCCGGTGTAGTGCTTGGCCAAGAAGGCGGAGACCAGAGCGAAGTGACCCCCTTTGACCTGGGCACAGATAGTGCGCAGCGGCTCATCTGCCGGCATGTTGCGCTGATGGCTGGCGTTGGCATGCTCAGTGATAAAAGGGGCAAGTTTCGGGATGCAAATAGCCCCTTGCGATCCCTGAGCCGTAACAGTCCAAAGTGGCTGGCCTATCCCGCGGACGCGGGGTTGCTGCCCCTCGCGTTCGCCATTCCGAGTGTTCACGATGAACGGCTCGGCGACATTGATGACGAACCGCGCCAGCCCCTTGGCAATCCGGCGCAGGGTATTTTCTGCCAACGGGCGTTTGCGCTCGAATATGGAGGGGCACGGGATCGACCAGTCGATCACATCAGCAGCAGTCGGCCACGGCAGCAGCTTCCCGGCTTTCACCTCAGCACTGGCCGGATCGCCATGGGTCGGCTTGGGCCACACGATGGGTGCGCCATCCCGGCGTGCGATCAGGAACAGGCGCTTGCGGATGGTGGGGGTGCCATAGTCACAGGCGCGCAGCTCACGCCACTCCACTTTGTAGCCTTGGCGGCGCAGGGCATTGATGAAGCTGTTGAAGGTGCGCCCCTTCTTGGCCGGGTCCGGACGAGCGTTGCCATCAGCATCGATCAGCAGCGGCCCCCAGGTCTGAAACTCTTCCACGTTTTCCAACATAATCACCCGAGGGCGAACAGTCGCGGCCCAGCGCAGGGTGACCCACGCCAGCCCCCGGATCTTCTTGCTGACCGGGGTCGAGCCCTTGGCCTTGGAGAAGTGCTTGCAGTCGGGAGACAGCCAGACCAGCCCAACCGGGCGGCCGGCAACCACATCGCGCGGCACGATATCCCACACCGATTCGCAGTAGTGCTCGGTGGTGGGGTGGTTGACGGTGTGCATGGAGATCGCGTCGGGGTCGTGGTTGATGGCGATCTCCGGGCTGCGGCCCAGCGCCATCTCGATCCCGGTAGACGCCCCGCCGCCACCGGCGAAGTTGTCCACGACGATCTCGTCGAACAGGTTGAAGGTGTGGCGGCAGATTGAGGCGACTTGTGACTTACGCATGGAGTACCTCCTGCTCGGTGTACTCGCAAGCGGGGCACTCATAGGTGTAACCGTCAGTGCCGGATCGCAGCTCACAGCCGCACAGCGGGCAGTGGTTGAGGTCATGCGGCAAAGAGTGCGGCAAGGGGTGGCCCCCATGGGCCATGGTTGAATTGGTCATTGCTGGGTCCTGTTGTATTGCTGCCCGGTGGTAAGGCGGGCAGGTACTGCCTATGCGCTGGGTTGTACCTCGGCACGCTCAAGGGTGCGGGCCTCGAGCTCGCGGGCCAGACGAACGGCCTGACGATCAGTGCCGGCGGCGTGAGCTGTCGAGATCAGCGGCTCGTCGAGGGCCAGGGCCAGTTCGTGCATGACGGCCTTCAAGACGATGTTCTCGCGATCACTGACATACTGGGATGCTGGGCGCGGCGGACGGAGTTGCATGGTCATGGGTTACCTCCCGAGGACGAAGTTGATGAGTTTTTGCAGGGGGCGCAGTGGGCGCTCCTCGTTGTAGGCGGCCTCGTCTTCCTGGCTGAACTGGAGCAGGCCGCGCTCGGGCAGACCGGAGCCCTCCAGGATCTCCTCGACGGTCACGGGCGGAAATCCCTGCTCGAGCAGGCTCCGATTGGCCCGTTTGACGGCCCTCGCCAATATGTTGGGCTCGTGCTGAGATATGGCCTTGAGCAGGATCAGCAGCGAGGTGCGGGCAAATGCGGTTTCGGTCATGTGCAGTTCTGCGCCCACTTCCTGCCACACCTGACGCTGGCCCGGGGTGC
>RCUL01000206.1_pt1 | contig 44814 bp, 32 predicted proteins | sample 2167521 | NCBI WGS metagenome assembly RCUL01 (sample SAMN09932745, study PRJNA488358) | compost metagenome | feature: garden; material: soil; isolation source: compost soil in acetic acid-enriched culture | place: Germany: Experimental Botanical Garden Goettingen | collected 2016-01-27
TGAGCGGGGCGCAGGGGTGGATCCCGAGCGGGAGAGCCTGAAGCGCCGAGCAGCCGGCAACACCGTCGAATGCAACGGAGGTGTTGCCGGCTCGATAGACGCTGCAGTCAGCGGTGAAGTGGGTAAAGTGCAACCCCATCCTCCGCGGGGCGCGCGATTGACTCTCCGGAAAGCTTGCGAATCGCCACGTAGAAGATGGGCGTCAGGAAGAGACCGAAGAGCGTCACCCCCAACATGCCCGCGAATACCGTGACCCCGGTGGCCAGGCGAATCTCGCCGCCGGCGCCCTGGCCCAGCAGCAGGGGCACGGACCCTGCGATGAACGCGATGGAGGTCATGATGATCGGCCGCAGGCGCAGGCGGCACGCCTCGGTGGTGGCCTCGAGGGTCTCCCGTCCCTGCATTTCCAGCTCCCGGGCGAACTCCACGATCAGGATGGCGTTCTTGCAGGCCAGCCCTATCAGGACCACAAGCCCCACCTGCACGAAGATGTTGTTGTCGCCACCGGTCAGCCAGACGCCGAGTAGTGCGGAGAAGATCGAAGCCGGCACGATCAGGATCACCGAGAAGGGCAGGATCCAGCTTTCGTACAGCACGGCGAGGGTCACGAAAACCAGCAGGATGGCCACCGGGAAGACGATGATCGCGGAGTTGGACTGGGTCACCTCCTGGTAGCTCAGGTCCGTCCATTCCAGTTCGATTCCCGCTGGCAACACCTTCTCGGCGATCTCGGTGATCTTGTCGATGGCCTGAGAAGACGACATCACCGTGGCATCGGTTCCGCCGATCAGATCGGCAGCCGGATAGCCGTTGTAGCGGATGACCGGATCAGGACCGAAGCTCTGCTCGACACGCACCACCGAGGAGATGGGCACCATGGCGCCCTGGCTGTTCCGTACTTGCAGGTTTTCGATGTCGCTTACTTTCTGCCGATAGGCGGCATCCGCCTGGACCATGACGCGGTACACACGGCCGAACTTGTTGAAGTCGTTGACGTACACCGCGCCGAGATAGGTTTGCAGGGTCTCGAAAATGTCCTTCACGGACACACCCTGGACCTTGGCCTTGACCCGGTCCACCACCACTTCGAGCTGCGGGATGTTGGCCTGGTAGGAGGTCACCGGATAGGACATGCCGGGGGTTGCGGCGATCTCCGCCTGGAGTCGGGTCAGGGCGGCGTTCAGGGCCGCAAAGCCGAGGCCTGCGCGGTCCTTCAGGTAGAGGGAGTAGCCCGAGCCATTGCCGAGCCCCTGGATCGGCGGGGGCATCAGGGCATAGGTATAGCCGCCCTTGATCTTCGCGAATTTCTCGTTCAGCTCCGCCGTGATCTCCGTTGCGCTGCGGGTCCGCTCGTTGAAAGGCTTGAGCACCACATAGGAAGCCGAGACGTTCGGGGTGTTCACGGTCTGCAGCGCATTGAAGCCGATGTAGTCGGATACCAGCTCGACCCCTTCGGTGGAGCGCGCCGCATCGCTCATCTGCCGCGCCACCTCTGCCGTCCGCGACAGCGAGGCACCACCGGGAAGCTGCGCGCCACTGAAGAGGTAGAGCTTGTCCTGGGTCGGGATGAAGCCGGCGGGAACCTGGTTGAACAGGTACGCCGTACCGCCCAGCAGCACCAGGTAGAACGACAGGAAGATGCCGCGCCGGCCCAGCGTCCTGGCCACGGAGCGGCCGTAGCCGTTGGAGCTTTTCAGGAAGAAGCGGTTGAACGGCGTGAAGAGCCAGCCGAGGCAGGCGGCGATCAGCCTTTCGAACCTGTCCTTCGGCGCCCCGTGGGGCACCAGCAGCCTGGCGGCCAGGGCAGGCGAAAGGGTAAGCGAGTTGATCGCGGAGATGACGGTGGAGATGGCGATGGTCACCGCGAACTGCTTGTAGAACTCGCCGGTGATCCCGGAGAGGAACGCCATCGGAACGAAGACGGCACAGAGCACCAGCGCAATGGCGATGATCGGGCCGGACACTTCCTGCATGGCCTTGTGCGCGGCCGCCTTGGGTGTGAACCCTTCGGCGATGTAGCGCTCCACGTTCTCGACGACCACGATGGCGTCGTCCACCACGATGCCGATGGCCAGCACCAGGCCGAAGAGGGTCAGGGTGTTGATCGAGTACCCCAGCAGAAGCAGGAACACGAAGGTGCCGACGACGGACACCGGCACCGCCGCCAGCGGAATGAGCGAGGCCCTCCAGGTCTGCAGGAAGAGGATGACGACCAGGATGACCAGCACAACGGCTTCGATCAGGGTGGCCTTCACCGAGCTGATCGAATCCCGGACGAAGGTAGTGGGGTCCCACACGGCCTGGTACTCGACGCCTTCGGGGAAATCCACGGCGAGCTTGTCGAGCTTGGCGTAGACCGCATCGGCCACGTCCAGGGCGTTGGCGCCGGGGGAAAGGAAGACGCCGATGGTAGTGGCGTGCTGGCCGTTCTTCTGGACGCGCATGGTGTAGTCGCCGGAGCCCAGCTCGACGCGCGCCACATCGGCCAGGGTCACGACCTGGCCCTGTTCCCCCACCTTGAGCACGATCTGCTTGAATTCGGCTTCGGTCTTCAGGCGGCCGCGAACGCTGATGGGAACCAGGAAGTTCGTGGATGTCGGCGAGGGTTCCGCGCCCAGTTGGCCGGCGGATGCCTGGGCGTTCTGTTCGCCGATCGCGTTCACCACGTCGGATACGGCGAGCCCGCGGGAGGCCAGCTTGTCCGGGTCCAGCCAGACGCGCATGGCGTAGTCGCCCGCCCCGTAGAGCCCGACGTTGCCGATGCCCTGGATTCTGGACAGCTCGTCCTTGACGTTGAGGGTCAGGTAGTTGCGCAGGTACAGGGAGTCGTACTTCGGATCTTCGGAGAAGAGGCTCACATACATCAGCGGCGTGGGTGACTGCTTCTGGGTGGTCACGCCGTACTGGCGCACTTCCTCCGGCAGCCGGCTCAGCGCCTGGTTGACCCGGTTCTGCACCCGCACTGCTGCGGTGTCGGGGTCTACCGATGGCTGGAAGGTGACGATGATCTGCAGGGTGCCATCCGAGCCCGAAACGGACTTCATGTACATGATCCCCTCGACCCCGTTGATGGCTTCCTCCAGCGGCGTTGCGACGGTTTCCGAGATTTCCTTGGGGTTGGCGCCGGAATAGACGGCGCGCACCACGACGCTCGGCGGCACCACTTCCGGGTACTCGCCCACCGGCAGCTGCGGAATGGCCACCAGGCCCAGTGCAAAGATCACCAGGGACAGCACGATTGCGTAGATGGGCTTTTCAATGAATATTTTCGAGAAGTTCATGACGGCTCACCTGCGGCTACATGGTGACTTCGACGGGGGCAACGGCAGCGCCCGACACGGGCACCCTATGCAGGCCGTTGACCACGACGCGGTCTTTCTTCGACAGCCCCTTCGCGATGATGCGAAGGCCTTCGTCGGTGAGCCCGCCGAGGACGATGTCCTGGCGGCTGACGGTGTTGTCCCCGGCCAGCACGTAGACGTACTTCTTGTCCTGGTCGGTCAGGATCGCCTTGTCGTCCACCAGGATGGCATCCGTTTTCCCGGCGCTGGCCAGGCGCACCCGCGCGAACAGGCCGGGCGTGAACCGGCGGTGTGTGTTGTCCAGGGTGGCACGCGCCCGGATGGTGCCGGTCTGCGGGTCGAGCACGTTGTCGAGAAAGTCCGCCTTGCCCGAATGCGGGAACCCTTCTTCGTTCGCCAGGCCCACGCGGACGGAAAAGCCGGACTTGCCTTCCTGGCCTTGCGCGTAGTTCAGGAAGCTTTTTTCGTCCGGATCGAAGTAGACGTAGATGGGGTTGATCGAGACGACCCTGGTCAGCACCGACTGGTCCGCGACGGCCAGGTTGCCAAGGGTCAGTTGTGCGGTGCTCACCTTGCCATCGATGGGCGAACGCACCTTGGTGAACTCCACGTTCAGCTTCGCCACTGCAACAGCGGCCTTGGCTTCCCTGACGGCAGCTTCGCTTTGCAGCAGGGCCGAGCGCTTGGAATCGGCGGCATCCCGGGAAATGGCGCTGGTGGGCAACAGTCGTTGGGCGCGCTGGTCCTGGGCCCTGGCCAGGGTGGACGCCGCCTGGGCCTGTTCCAGGCGGGCGAGGGCGCTGTTCAGTTCAGCCTCGAAGGGGCGGGGATCGATCTCGAACAGCAGGTCGCCACGTCTGACTTCGCCGCCTTCCTCAAACGCGATCCGGTGGATGTAGCCGCTGACCCGTGGACGAATCTCGACGGCATCGGTCGCTGCGATCCGCCCATTGAATTCGTTCCATTGCTGGGTTTCCTTGTGCACGACCCGCGCGACATCGACGCTGGGCGCCACGACCGGTGTCGCGGTATCGGCCACGCCTTCCTTGCAGGCGCTCAGCGCCAGGGAGAGGGTTGCCAATAGTGCGAGGGCGGGGAACTTGATGCCGGCAGTCGGCAAGTATTCCCGAACTGAAGTTCCTTTGGGCTGGGCGGGATTTTTCACAATAGTTCTCCGTCCGCATCAGGCTTGCGGGGCGCGATTGAGTTATGGGCTGGTGGTGCTCGTCGGCCCGGGGCTCATGGTGCTTACTCCGGCTGCATCGCAAAGCCGACGCCGAAACGGTTCCAGGCGTTGATAGCGGCGATGACGAAGGTCAGTTCGGCCAGTTCCTGCGCGGTGAAAACAAGGGCCACCTGGTCGTAGATCTCATCCGGCGCGTGGCGAGTGGCAACCAGGGTCAGCGTCTCGGTCCACAGCAGGGCGGCGCGTTCGCGCTCGTCGAAGAAGGGCGTTTCCTTCCAGGTGCTGACCGCCATCAGGCGCCTAAGGCTTTCGCCCTCGTTGACCGCGTCGGTGGTGTGCATGTCGACGCAGTAGGCGCATCCGTTGATCTGCGAAGCGCGAATCCGTACCAGTTCACGCAGGGTGCGAGGCAGCACCGATTCGGCTGCGGCTTTCTCGAGGCCCAGCATGGCCTTCATGGCTTGCGGGGCGGCCTGGTAGTAGTTGAGGCGCTTGGAACTCATCGTCGATTTCTCCAGATTGGCCGAAGGATTTCGGCCCTGGAGCGCACTTTATTGGCCAATAGTGCGTGGATAAACTGGCTCTAATCGTTTTCATTGTGCGGAACAACGGACAATCATGGCCTTCGATAGCGTGGAAGCAACGCGTGCCTTCTGCTGGATGGAGGTGGGGAGCTTTACGGAGGCGTGAAGCGTGGATTCGCGCCTGGCCCTGGCGCGAGGGGAGGTGCGGTCTGGAAGATCAGGTCAGAAGGGTGCCGGACATCAGGCCTTGACCGTTCCGCTCGGATGTCCATTCCAGGTTCGCGGGGCTCCGATCAGAACCTGTCGACGTCCACGACAGCTTGCGCAAACGCCTGCGGTGCCTCCTGCGGCAGATTGTGTCCGATGCCGCCTTCGACAGAGCGGTGCGAGTATTTTCCCGAGAACTTGCTCGCATAAACGCTGGGATCGGGACGTGGCGCACCGTCGGCATCGCCCTGGAGGGTAATCGTCGGCACGGTTATCACGGGAAACCCTGCCAACCGCTTTTCCAGCTCATCGAACTTCGGTTCGCCTTCTGCCAGCCCGAGCCGCCACCGGTAGTTATGCACGACTATGGCGACATGATCCGGATTGTCGAAGGCCGCTGCGCTGCGCTCGAACGTGGCGTCATCGAACTTCCATTGCGGCGAGGTGTTCTGCCAGATCAGCTTCGCGAAGTCGCGGCGGTATTTGTCATACCCCGCACGACCGCGCTCCGTGGCGAAATAAAACTGGTACCACCACTGGAGCTCGTTCTTCGGCGGCAACGGCATCCTGCCGGCTTCCTGACTGCCGATCAGGTACCCGCTCACGGACACCAGTGCCTTGCAGCGTTCCGGCCAGAGTGCGGCGATGATGATGCTGGAAGACAGCAGGCATCCGTTCGATGTCAGGCGATTCGGCGCAGTGGAACGCCGAGCGCCCAATGAGTGTCCATGGCTTCTTGATGACGCGCGCCTTCACGTGGAGCAGGGCAGCGGATATTGGCAGCCCGGACCACAGTTGAAAGCTACAGATCGAAAAAGGGATCAGCGATCCCATTTGCAATTGAACGGCGAATACGTGATTTAACATAATATAGATTATACGTATTAATAACCTCACGCGTGGCGATCAGGGGTCAGCCCCTGCGCCCCAGCTTCAAAACGCTTCTAGCGCGATTCTGGAGCCTTCAGGAGGGTTGGCCGCTGTGCGAGGCCCTTGTAGCCGGATTACACGAACTCAGTTGCAACAGGCTCGCCGAGCGTCTCGCGTCAGGGTCACGAACGCCGTCCCTGAATGAACTGGAGCAGGAACAGCACAATCGCCAGAACCAGGAGGATATGGATGAGCCCACCCAGGGAGTAGGACGTGACCAGTCCCAGCACCCACAGAACCAACAACACGACCACAAGTGTTTGGAGCATTAGAGTTCTCCTTTCGCAACACGGCAATGATCTGCCTGATCACAGGTTGCTCCCGAAGCCAGTAACCGGTCTGTATGGCAACGCACGCAAGGGGCACTGATCGCAACCCGCTACCCTGCAGCTCCACTCGCGGTGGCTAAGCGGCTTGGCGAACAGACGAGGCCAGGAGATGAGGCCACTGTGGAAAACCGACTACGCCGGGATCGATCGAGCGAAAGCCACCAGGCCCGCGAGCGGAGCTCACCACCACATCTTATGGAGTCACCCATGCGTACCAAATCGAACGGCCTCGGCTCGAGTGCAGGCAGTGCCAGTCAGGAAGTATCACGCGAGTTCTACAACTTCCTGGCGGATGTCGAAGACCTGATCAAGGAAACCACGTCGCTCAATGGCGATGAACTGGCGCAAACCCGAGCCAGACTCGGCGAACGCATATCAGCGGCCAGGGAGTCGCTCGGGGAACTGGGCGACAACCTGGCAGAGCAAGGCCGCAGGACCGCCATCGCCACCAACGACTATGTCCACGAACAGCCCTGGAAAGTGATAGGCGCCAGCGCCGCCGCTGCCTTCCTGTTCGGGTTCGTACTTGCCCGCCGCGGTTGACGCACCCTCTCACCTGTCATCGTCCTGAGGCCTACAGACGTGACTCCGCGCCCCCCAGCATCACCCGCCGAAGCATTCGCGCAGCCGCCGCCAGGCTCCACCACCATCCACCTGCTGCGCCTGATGCGTTTGCTGCGCTCGGGTGCCGGTGCCATGCTGGCCCAGGCTGCCCTGCATGGGCAGCTGGCACGAGCGGAATGGGCACAGGAGAAACGACGGCTGCTCAGGATGCTGGCGGTTTCCTTGTTCGGCTTTGCCTGCCTGCTGTGCGCCCTGGTAACGGCCGGCGTGCTGGTTCTGGCCTTGAGCTGGGAGACGGCTTACCGATTTCCGGCGATCCTCGCCCTGCTCCTGGTCTATGCCGGCGGTGCCGGTTTCGCCTGGCACCGTCTCCAGGCCCTCTCCGCACTCGGTGACCAGGCCTTCGCCGCCACCCTCGACGAGCTCTCCGCCGACCTCGCCCTCATCAGGAGCAAGCTATGAGCCCTGCCCCGAGCCTCTCCATCGACGACCTGCGCCAGCGCCTCCATACGCAGCGACGCGCGATAGCCCATCTGCTGGAAGCCGGTCCGTACTCGGACGACAGCTATCCACGCAGCATGACGATGCGCTTTCTGACCCAACGGCCGGCATTGGCTGCCTTTGTCCTCGCGGAAATCGCGGCGCGGCTCCTGGGCGCACGCTACTTCAAATCCCTGAGCCTGGCGCTCGCAGTTGCAAAGTTACTGCACGGAGTCGTGCTTGCGCCCAAGCAGCCAACTCCGGCGTCAGAAGCCCAGCGCCTTACCACAGTGCACCCTGCTCCCAAGGTGTCGAAAACCTGAGGCATGCCACCCGGCAGCGCAGCGACGCCCTGCTGCCCGGCCAGCCCCTGGCCAGGCCATGGCGCTCCAGCTAATGCCTCCAATCCTCGAGGTTCTTGTCCTTTCGGGCTTGTTCCCCCTTCTCGACTTCGTCGGAGTCCCTGGGGCCAACCTTGAATACGCCGGACCAGGCTTGTCGAACAGCTTCCAGGAAGCGATGACAATGCACGCTGCACTTGTTCAGGTATTGGGCTTTCATGGCTTTTGTCGTTCCTCGCGCACAGGTTCTCCCGACGTAACTGCGTCTGATCTGGAGTCCTTCACATCATTGGTTTCAGGCAAAGAGCTTTTGCCTGGCGTGTCCTGGGCGGGCTTCTGTTGTGTGGGTATTTCATCCTCGGCGTCGGGAAAGGAATACCGCTCGCTCCTGCTGAGGCCGCCACCATGTTGCTGGCGTTGTCCGGGCGGCCTGGTTGAATCGTGCCTGGGACCCTGGTTGCAAGTCTTGTTCATGACGACCTCTGCATTAACCCATGCCCGCGAGATTGCGAAGCACCATAGTTAACACCTTGGCAATGTGAGGACGCTTTATCTGTTCGCCTGCGCACATATCCCCTGATGCTGTGTGATTCGCAGGTCTGTGAAGGCTTCCGGCAACAGCTAAAGAGGGTTCGGAGTAGCGCGAATACCTGGTAAATGGCCAGTATCCGCGGGCTTCAGCCTGCGAAACGTCACCCGAATGGCAACGACCGACAGGGTGAACCCCCAGAATTCGTGCCGAATAGTCTGAGCCACCGATCACCGCCCTGCCCCACCTATGTGCGCTGGCAGACAGACGCCCGCGTACACCCCCGCCCAGACTCGACAAGGCAACTCTGCACCGCATGCTCGATCGCAGCGGCATCCAACGGACCGGTCGCTGACGCGGCGACAACTACTTCAGGCCACCGGGATGGACATCCTTCGCACCCTGGCATCGCTCCGGCCACCCCGCCTCAACGCCATCCTCGTGCGCTGGCGAACGGCCTTCCGGCATTTCGAGTACGAGCCCGACTTGCGCTCGGACCTCTTCAGCGCGGAGCAAATGGAGCAGCACGGTCCGCTCCTGGCCGGCCTGCACCGGCTGAGCACCTTGAGGACGCCGGACGGCCTGTTGCAGCGTCTGGCCGACAACGAGGCGGCGCTGGCCAGCAGTTGCAGGATCCTCACGGCCGCGTCGCTGTCCAGCCGGCGCATCACCCCCGCCGGAGAGTGGCTGCTGGACAACCACTACCTGATCGAAGAGCAGATCCGAACGGCACGCAAGCACCTTCCCAAGGGGTACTGCCGCGAGTTGCCGCACCTGGCCTCCGGCGGCTCCGAGGGATTGCCACGGGTCTACGACATCGCCCTGGAAACCATCTCCCACGGCGATGGACGAGTGGACTGCGACAGCCTCGGCCGTTTCGTCACCGCCTACCAGGCGATGACGCCACTGAAGCTCGGCGAACTCTGGGCCATTCCCATCATGCTGCGCCTGGCGCTGATCGAGAACCTGCGCCGCGTGGCCTCGCGCGTCATGGCGAACTGGGATGACCGCAACCTGGCCGATGACTGGGCGGACCGGCTGGCCGAGATCGCCGAGCAGGACCCCAAGAGCGTCGTACTGACGGTGGCGGACATGGCGCGCGCCGCCCCGCCGATGACCAGTTCCTTCGTCGCCGAGCTGGCGCGGCGGCTGCAAGGCCAGAGCGCGGCGCTGGCATTGCCCCTGAGCTGGATCGAGCAGCACCTGGCCGAATCGGGGCTGAGCATCGAGCGTCTGGTATCGGCCGATGCCCAGCAGCAAGCCGCCGACCAGGTGGCCGTCAGCAACAGCATCGCCAGCCTGCGCCTGTTGTCGGCAACCAACTGGCGCGACTTCGTCGAGGCCATGAGCCATGTCGAACAGGCCTTGCACGAGGACCCGGCCGGCGTCTACGACGCCATGGAGTTCGCCACGCGCGACCATTACCGCCATGTGGTGGAGCACCTGGCAAAGCACTGCGAACACTCGGAAACGGCCGTGGCCCGCACCGCCCTCGAACTGGCGGGCCGCGCACCGCCCGGGGGTATCGCCGGCCACGTCGGCTACTACCTGATCGACAACGGGCGTCCTGAACTCGAACAACGCCTGGCCGTACGCCTGACGCTCCGGGAGCGCTGGGAGCGGCTGTTGCAGAGCGCCCCCCTGCTCTTCTACCTGGGCCCCGTGGCGATACTCTCCCTGGGCCTGACCTGGCCATTCCTCCATTGGGCCCAGGCCAGCGGCCTGCCGACCTTGGCGGTGGCCCTGCTGGCACCGGTAGCCGCCCTCACGGCCAGCCGGCTGGCGATCAGCCTGGTGAATTGGCTGGTCACCCTGACGGTGGCGCCCCACCAGCTCCCACGCCTGGATTACAGCAAGGGCATCCCCGGCGAGGCACGCACCCTGGTGGTGGTACCCACCTTGATCGGCAGCGCCAAGGACGTCGACGAGCTCTGCGAAGGCCTCGAAGTCCGCTTCCTGGCCAACCGCGACGACAACCTGCATTTCGCCCTGCTGAGCGACTTCCTGGATGCCGGCGCCGAGGTCCAGGAGCAGGACGCCGCGTTGCAGGGCCTTGCGCGGGAGCGCATCGAGGCGCTGAACCGCAAGTACCCCGACACGGCCGTGGACAGGTTCTTCCTGTTCCATCGCGCGCGGCGCTGGAACCCCGCCGAAGGGACCTGGATGGGCTTCGAGCGCAAGCGCGGCAAGATCTCCGAACTCAACGCCGTATTGCGCGGCACCGGCCTGGAACGCTTCGCCCTGATCGTCGGCAGGCTCGACGTCCTCTCCCAGGTCAACTACGTCATCACCCTCGACACCGATACCCAGCTGCCGCGCGACGCGGCGCGGCAGTTCGTCGGCACCCTGGCCCACCCGCTCAACCGCGCCCGCTTCGATCCACCGGGGCAATGCATCACCGGCGGCTACGCCATCCTGCAGCCACGGATCGGCATCAGCCTGCCGAGCACCGCGCGTTCCGCCTATGCCCAGCTGCTCGGCAGCGACGCCGGCGTCGACCCCTATACCCGTGCCGTATCGGACGTTTACCAGGACCTGTTCCAGCAGGGCTCGTTCATCGGCAAGGGAATCTATGCGGTGGATGCCTTCGAGCACTCCCTCGACGGCCACTTCCCGGATAACAGCATCCTCAGCCACGACCTGATCGAGGGCTGCTTCGCCCGTTCCGGACTGCTCAGCGACGTGCAGCTCTACGAGGAGTTCCCGTCGCGCTACAGCAGCGATGCGAAGCGCCGCCACCGCTGGATTCGCGGCGACTGGCAGCTGCTGCCCTGGACCCTGCCCTGGGCGCCGGACGCCCAGGGGCGCCACCAGCGCAACCGCCTGTCCGGCCTGTCGCGCTGGAAGATCGCCGACAACCTGCGGCGCAGCCTGGAGCCTGCGGCATTCCTGTCCATGTTCCTGGCTGGCTGGCTGCTGGTGGACCAGCCGCTGGCCTGGACCCTCGCGGTGCTGGCCATTGGCATGCTCACGCCGCTGTTGGCCTCGCTGCTCGATCTCCTGCGCAAGCCTCACGACATGTCCCTGGGGCAGCACCTCGCGGCGACCCTGCGCACCTCCTCCCAGCACTTCGCCCGCGCCGTGCTGAGCCTGGCCTGGCTGCCCCATGAGACGCACTACAGCCTCGACGCCATCTTCCGCACCCTGTGGCGCCTGTACGTCAGCAAGTCGCGGCTGTTGCAGTGGAACCCGTCGCGGGAGGTGGAACGCACCAGCACCAACCGCCTGGGCGGCCTGTACCGGATGATGTGGATCGGCCCGGCACTGGCCGTGCCGCTCGCGGCGCTGCTGTCGATGACTCCCCTGGCCCTGGCGGCCGCTGCTCCCCTGCTGGTGCTGTGGCTGGCCAGCCCGGCCATCGCCTGGTGGCTGAGCAGGCCGTCGACGCCCAGGGGCTTCGCGCCGGCGCCGGGGGACCTGCGGTTTCTGCACAACCTGGCGCGACAGACCTGGGCATTCTTCGACCAGCATGTCGGCCCCGAGGACAACTGGCTGCCGCCCGACAACCTGCAAGAGCACCCCACCGCCACCCTCGCCCACCGCACTTCACCGACCAATATCGGGGTCGCCATCCTGGCCAACCTGGCCGCCTATGACTTCGGCTACCTGAGCGCGGGGCGCCTGCTGCAGCGCTGCGAACGGACCCTGGCAACCATGGCCCGCCTCGACCGTTACCGCCGGCACTTCTACAACTGGTACGACACCCGGACGTTGCAGCCCCTGGCCCCGCAGTATGTGTCGACAGTGGACAGCGGCAACCTCGCAGGCATGTTGCTGACCCTGGGCCCTGGGCTTCTGACGCTGGCCGACGACTGCCCCTTCCGGTCGAACCAGTTGCGTGGCCTCGAAGACAGCCTCGACGTGCTGGAGGCTGCCTGCGCCGATGATGAGCACGCCAGGCCATCCCTGCGCAGGCTGCGCGGTACGCTGGCTGCAGCGCTGGCCGAGCCGCCGACCTCGCTGGCGGCCGCCTTCGACTGCCTGCAGGCGCTGCGCGACCGTGTGGAAGCATTGGCCACGGCCAGCGAAGCCGCACCCGACAGCGATGCCGCCTTCTGGCTACAGGCCCTGCGCGCACAATGTGCGGACCTGCACGACCAGTTGCGTCCCTGCCTGCTGCCTGGTTGCGGCGATGGGAGCATCGCCGCGCCCCTCCCGCCCCTGCCCTCCTGGCGCCAGCTCGCCCAGCTCGACGCCGGGCAGTGGCCGGAACCGCTGCGCGACAGCGTCTGTGCGGTCCGCCGCCATGCAGTCGCGCGGCTGGACGATGCCGCACGCCTGGCCGATGCGGCGGCAGACCTGGCGGAGATGGACTTCGGCTTCCTCTACGACCACGAGCGCAACCTGTTCTGCATCGGCTACAACGTCGACGAGCGCCGCCTGGATGCCAGCTACTACGACCTGCTCGCCTCCGAGGCGCGGCTGAGCACCTTCGTCGCGGTAGCCCAGGGCCAACTGCCCCAGGCGAGCTGGTTCAGCCTCGGCCGGCTGCTCACCAGCACCCGTGGCGTACCGGTGCTGCTGTCCTGGTCCGGCTCGATGTTCGAGTACCTGATGCCGCTGCTGGTGATGCCGAGGTACGAAGGCACCCTGCTCGACCAGACCTGCTGCGCCGCCGTCGCCAGGCAGATCGAGTACGGCCAGCAGCTGGGGCTTCCCTGGGGCGTGTCGGAGTCCGGCTACAACACGCTGGATGCGCACTTCAATTATCAGTACCGGGCCTTCGGCGTGCCCGGCCTGGGACTCAAGCGAGGCCTGGGCGATGACATGGTGGTGGCGCCCTATGCCTCGGCGCTCGCCCTGCTGGTGGCCCCCGCAGCGGCCTGCCGGAACCTGCAAGCCCTGGCGACACAAGGCCTGGCCGGGCGCTACGGGCTCTACGAAGCCATCGACTTCACCCAGGCCCGCCTGCCGCGCGGGCAGAGCTCCGCGGTGGTGCGCTCGTTCATGGCCCACCACCAGGGCATGAGCCTGCTGGCACTGGCCAGCCTGCTGCTGGACCGCCCCATGCAGAAGCGCTTCGAGTCGGACCCGCAGTTCCAGGCCAGCGCGCTGCTTCTGCAGGAGCGCGTGCCCAAGAGCGCCCACGCATACCAGTACACCCATGACCTCCAGGCCAGCAGCACCGCTACCCGGCCCATCGAGAGCAGGCTGCGGATATACGCCGACCCGGGGCGCCGCCAGCCGGCCGTGCAACTGCTTTCCAACGGCCGCTACCACGTGATGGTCAGCAGCGCCGGCGGAGGTTACAGCCGCTGCCGCGAGCTGGCCGTGACCCGCTGGCACGAGGACGCCACCTGCGACGACTGGGGCATGTTCTGCTACCTGCGCGATATCGCCAGCGGCGAGTTCTGGTCCGCCGCCCACCAGCCGACGCTGAAGCGTCCGGACCAGTACGAAGCCATCTTCTCCGACGCCCGTGCGGAGTTCCGCGTTCGCCACAGGGACTTCGATGCCCACAGCGAAATCGTCGTCTCCCCCGAGGATGACGTCGAGCTGCGCCGGATCACCCTGACCAACCGCTCCCGCAGCCAGCGCAGCATCGAGCTCACCAGCTACGCCGAAGTGGTACTGGCGCCAGCCATCAGCGATGCGCTGCACCCGGCATTCAGCAACCTCTTCGTGCAGACCGAACTGCTCAAGCCCCTGCAGGCGATCCTCTGCACGCGCCGGCCACGTTCCAGCGAGGAGCAGGCACCCTGGTTCTGCCACCTGCTGGCGGTGCACGGCGCGGACGTCGACGCCATTTCCTACGAGACGGACCGCTCCCGCTTCATCGGCCGGGGCCGCGACCCGATCAATCCAGCCGCCATGGACGCCGGCAATGAGGCGCTTGGCGACAGCGCCGGCTCCGTCCTCGACCCCATCGTGGCGATTCGCTGCCGCATCACCCTCGATGCGGGCCAGTCCGCCACCCTCGATCTGGCCAGCGGCGTCAGCGCGAGCCGCGAGGGCTGCCTGCAGCTGATCGACAAGTACCGCGACCGCCACCTCGCCGACCGGGTTTTCGACCTCGCCTGGACCCACAGCCAGGTGCTGCTGCGCCAGCTCAACGTCTCCCTGGCCGATGCCTGGCTCTACGAGCAGATGGCCGCCTCCATCCTCTACGCCAACGCCGCCCTGCGGGCGAAGAACGGCGCCCTGACCAGCAACCAGCGCAACCAGTCCGGCCTCTGGGGCCAGGCGATTTCCGGCGACCTGCCGATAGTGCTGGTGCAGATCGCCGAGGCGGCCAACATCGAGCTGGTGCGCCAACTGGTACAGGCGCATGCCTATTGGCGGCAAAAGGGCCTGGCGGTCGACCTGGTGATCTGGAACGAGGACAGCGCCGGTTACCGGCAACAGCTGCAGGACCTGATCATGGGCCTGATCACCTCAGGCGCCGAAGCCAACCTGGTCGACCGGCCGGGCGGAATCTTCGTGCGGCCGGCGCAGCAGCTCTCGCCGGAAGACCGCACCCTGATCAAGGCCGTCGCGCGGATCATCCTCAACGACAGCGCCGGCACCCTGCACGACCAGGTCCTGCGTCGCCAGCCCAAGACCTGCTGGCCGCGCTTCGACCCCGACCTCCTCCTCCCGCCGGCACAGCCTCCGGGGCCGGCGACTGGCGCGGCCGACCCCGCCCTCTGCCTGGCCAACGCCTATGGCGGCTTCAGCCGCGACGGCAGCGAGTACGTGCTCAAGCTGGAGCCCGGCGTCAGCACTCCTGCCCCCTGGGTCAATGTGCTGGCAAATCCACTGTTCGGTACGGTCATCTCGGAAAGTGGCGGCGCCTACACCTGGAACCTGAACGCCCACGAGTTCCGCCTGACCCCCTGGCACAACGATGCGGTTCGCGACGCCAGCGGCGAGGCCCTGTACCTGCGCGACGATGAAACCGGGCACTACTGGTCCCCCACGCCCTGGCCCAGGCGCGGCAGCGGCCCGTACGTGACGCGCCACGGCTTCGGCTACAGCTGCTTCGAGCACCGCGAAGAGGGTATCGAAAGCGAGCTCTGGGTCTACGTGGCGCTCGACGCGCCGATCAAGTACTCCCTGCTGAAGGTCCGCAACCTGTCCGGGCGACCCCGCAAACTGTCCATCACCGGCTATGTCGAATGGGTGCTGGGCGATCTGCGCGACAAGACCGCCATGCACCTGGTTACGGAAGTCGAAAACGGCAGCGGAGCGCTGCTCGCGCGCAATGCCTATTCGATGGAATTCCCGGGACGGGTCGCCTTCTTCGCGATGGACCCGCCGTGCCGCAGCCACACCTCGGACCGCAGCGAATTCATCGGCCGCAACGGCAGCCTCCGGGCGCCGGCCGCGCTGGCCCAGGGGCAGCTCCTCGGGCACTGCGGCGGCGGCCTCGACCCCTGCGCGGCCCTGCAGGCCGGCATCGAGCTTGCACCCGGCGCCTCGCGCGAGCTGGTGTTCTGCCTGGGCGCCGAGCAGAACGCCGGGGCTGCGGTTGGCCTGCTGCGCAACGCCCTCAGCCCTGGCGCGGCCCATGCGGCCTTGCAGGCCGTACGCGAGCACTGGCGCGAAACCCTCGGGCAGGTGCGGGTGGAAACGGCCGAGCCCGCGGTGGACCTGATGCTCAACGGCTGGCTGCTGTACCAGGTCATCGCCTCGCGCTTCCTGGCGCGCAGCGGTTATTACCAGTCCGGCGGCGCCTACGGCTTCCGTGACCAACTGCAGGACAGCATGGCCATGCTGCACACGGCCCCGGCCAGCGCGCGCCAGCACCTGCTGCTCTGCGCCTCCCACCAGTTCCTCGAGGGCGATGTCCAGCACTGGTGGCACCCGCCCATGGACCGGGGCGTACGCACGCGCTGCTCGGACGACTACCTGTGGCTGCCCCTGGCCGTCAGCCGGTATGTGCGGCTGACCGGAGACAGGAGCGTGCTCGACGAGCAGGTGGGCTACCTGGAGGGGCGCGAGCTGAACCCGGGCGAAGAGTCCTACTACGACCTGCCGGAGCGCTCGATGCGCCAGGAAAGCCTCTACCAGCATTGCCTGCGCGCCCTGGAACGCGGCATGCCCCGAGGCGCCCACGGCCTGCCGCTGATGGGCGGCGGCGACTGGAACGATGGCATGAACCGGGTCGGCGATCAGGGCCGGGGCGAAAGCGTCTGGTTGGGCTTCTTCCAGCATGCAGTGATGGAACAGTTCACGGCCATCGCACTGGAGCATGGTGATGCGGCCTTTGCCGCGCGCTGCAACGAGCAGGCCGCGGAGCTGCGCCTCAACCTGGAGCGGCACGGTTGGGACGGCGCCTGGTATCGACGGGCCTACTTCGACGACGGCTCGCCCCTGGGTTCGGCCAGCAATGACGAATGCCGCATCGATTCCATTGCCCAGAGCTGGTCGGTGCTTTCGGGGGTGGCCCCGGCCGAGCGGCGGCGCCAGGCGATGGACTCGCTGTTCGAGCACCTGGTGCGGCATGACGCCCGCCTGATCCTGCTGCTGGCGCCGCCCTTCGACCGCTCCTTGCCCGACCCGGGCTACATCAAGGGCTATGTCCCCGGTGTGCGCGAGAACGGCGGCCAGTACACCCATGCCGCGGTCTGGGCGAGCATGGCCTTCGCCGAGATGGGCGACAGCGCGCGGGCCTGGGAACTGCTGGAACTGATCAACCCCGTCAGCCATGGCCTCGCCGACGCCATCGAGGCCTACAAGGTCGAGCCCTACGTGCTGGCGGCCGATGTCTACGCCATGGCCCCGCACGAGGGGCGTGGCGGGTGGAGCTGGTATACCGGCGCGGCCGGCTGGATGTACCGCCTCATCCTCGAATCGCTGCTGGGCGTGCAACGCGAAGGCGCAAGCCTGCGCTTCGAACCCGTGCTGCCAGCAGCCTGGAGGGGCTACAAGCTGCGCTACCGCTTCGGCTCGACGCTGTACCACATCGACCTGGTGCAGGCCGATGGCGTACCGGGCGGCCTGGAGGTCGGCCTGGATGGGGAAAGGCTCCAAGACAACCGTGTGCCCCTGCTGGACGATGGCCGGGATCACCGTGTCGAAGTCCGTTGCCAACCCTGTGGACCAGGGCGAACGCGCGCCTGGCCCGGGGACAGGTTCGCGCGGGTACCGGGGGCCGGGGACGACACAACGTAGAACGCTGCCTGGCTTGAGCCGCTCAGGAGTGGTTGGCGCGGGTCGTATAGGGGAGAAGGCGGTCGGTCTCTTTCTTCACCACGGCATAGCACTCGCAGCTCAGCGCCTCGAGCCTGGGTCGGTCGAGTACGGTGATATGCCCGCGGCGGTACTCGATCACGCCAAGCTTCTGCAGCTTGCCGGCGGCGTCCGTGACGCCCTCGCGGCGCACGCCGAGCATGTTGGCGATCAGCTCCTGGGTCATCATCAGCCGATTGCTCGATAGACGATCCAGTGACAGCAGCAACCAGCGGCACAGCTGCTGGTCGATCGAATGGTGGCGGTTGCAGACCGCCGTTTGCGCCATCTGGGTGATCAGCGCCTGGGTGTAGCGCAGCATCAGCAGCAGCAGTTCGCCGTGCCGATTGATCTCGGCCTTCAACTGGTTCCCGTGCAACCGGTAGGCGTAGCCGGCGCTCTGCACGATGGCCCGGCTCGGGGTGCTTTCCCCGCCCATGAACACCGCGAGGCCAATCAGTCCCTCATTGCCGACCACCGAGATCTCCGCGGAAGCGCCGCTCTCCATCACATAGAGCAGGGAAACGATCGAGTCGGTGGGGAAGTAGACATGCCGCAAGGCGTCCCCCGACTCATACAGGACCTTGCCGAGGGGCAGCGACACCAGTTCGAGGTTCGGCAGCAGCCGTTCCCGGACCTCCTCCGGCAAGGCGGCGAGCAGGTGGTTCTGCAAGGGTGAAGGCGACTCCAGCATAAGGGACACCTTTGAACCGGGTGCCTGGGGAAGGCCCCCACTCTACAACGATAGGCCAAGGGGGTATCCGCCGGGTAACTCTCCGGACAAGACGTCCGAGGCACGGGCTTCCTGCTTCGCGCAGCTTGGCCGGGCGTTGCCAGGGCCAAGATCGGCGTCGCAGAGGTCAGGCCGCAGATTGGCCAGGGGAACTGCCGCCGGCGCCGAAATCGGCCGGGCGCAGCGAGTAGGTCCTGAGCATCTCGGCGAACTCGCGCAGGGAGCGGATCTTGCTGGCTTCGGCATCCCTTACCCACTGCCTGATGGCCTCGGGCATGTCCAGCCCACCGGGGGCGGACCTGGTGTAGCCCCAGATCTGCTGCAAGGCGATGCGCCTCTCGTAGGCGATCCTCAGCACATGGCTTTTCTCGAGCGCGGCGCCGACGAGGGCGCGTTGCCGTTCGTCGAGCAGGCTGGGTTCGCGCGACAGCAGACGCCTGGCACGCCGGATCAGACGACGAAGCGATGCGTCGGCCTGGGCGAACTCCTGTTTCACCAGCGGCGCGATCACCAGCTTGCGGTACTGCGCCATGACCTGGAATCGGTTGCCGAGGAGGGCCATGGCGGTGTCCACGTCCAGGCTGCGCTTGCCCTTCACCCGATGGGGGACCGGCGCCAACCGCGTGACCCTGGCCAGGCGCAGGAAACTCAACAACCGGATCCAGGCCCAGCCCAGGTCGAACTCCCACTTCTTCACCGAAAGCTTGGCCGAGCCCGGGTAGGTATGGTGGTTGTTGTGCAGCTCCTCGCCGCCCACCAGGATGCCCCAGGGCACCAGGTTGGTGGCGGCGTCGCGACACTCGAAGTTGCGATAGCCGACGGCATGGCCGAGGCCGTTGACCACCCCGGCAGCCCAGAACGGGATCCACATCATCTGGATCGCCCATACGCTGATGCCGATGACGCCGAACAGGGCCAGGTCGATCAGCGCCATCAGGGTTACCCCGGCGATGGGGAAACGTGTGTAGAGATTGCGCTCGACCCAGTCGTCCGGGCAGTGCTTGCCGTAGATGCGCAGGGTTTCCTCGTTACGCGCTTCCTCGCGGTACAGCTCGGCGCCCTTGCACAGGACGGTGGCAAGGCCCTTGTATCGCGGGCTGTGCGGATCGTCGGCGGTTTCGCACCGGGCGTGGTGCTTGCGGTGGATGGCGGTCCAGGCGCGGGTGGTCATCCCGGTGGTCAGCCATAGCCAGAAGCGGAAGAAGTGCTTGAGCGCCGGATGCAGCTCCAGGGCACGGTGCGCCGAGTAGCGGTGCAGGTAGACGGTGACCGAGACGATGGTCAGGTGGGTCAGCAACAGGGTGACGACCACCAACTGCCAGGCCGACAAGGCGAGAATACCGGACATGAGGTGACCTCCCCTACCCGTTCAGCCCATCCGCGACGTCAGAATCGCCGGCCTTGCTGCATCAGGAATGCCAGGCCCGCCAACGCCACGACCAGCAGAACGTGGATGAAACCGCCCAGGGTGTACGCCGTCATCAGCCCAAGCGCCCACAGGAGAAGCAGGAGAATCACCATTGCACCTAACATGAGCGCACCTCCGGAGCTACCGGGTAGCTGTATGGACGGGATCAGTCTGGAGGGGTGGCAAGCGGCTGTCTGTGCGACATCGTACGCATGCGGTCGAACGCCTGGTTCGGTAACGGTCTCCGAGGACGACGGCATCCATGGCCCCAGCCCGATCCACGGCGAACAGCGGTATGGCAAAGGCTGGCCTGAGCCGGGAATCCGGCTGTTGGAGTGGCATCGGTGCGCAACCGCACAGACATACGCGCGAGTCGCCGGCAAAGTCATTCCTCCGGTCGCCTCGTTTGTCCGCGACCGGGATGTGCCGGGTCATAGCCGCTCTCGATGCACGTCAGGAGGAGAATCTCTGACCCGGCTTCATGATTGTCCCCGGACTCTGGAGCTGCCTTCGTCCCCCCCGTACGCAGGCACTCCGGAGAAAGGGTCCGGCAACCTTTGCCGCAACTGCAGTGGTAGCCCGGATGAAATCCGGGGAAAGTCCCACCGCCGCTCCCGGATGTCATCCGGGCTACGATGTGCCAGCGCGCTGCCCCTTATAGGGGCCGAAAGCAAATCCACGTTCTACGAACCCGGATGTTCACTCGCGCCGCGCCAGACGCGCCTGAACAACCTGCATAACCGATTGATTTCCCTGTAATTCGTTGTCGCCGCGACCTCCACACGCGGCAAGCTCCTACGCAATTGCTGCATTTCCCACGGCGTCCTCCTACAGAGAAATTTCCTACAATCTCTTACCCTTGAGGCCCTACAAGCGCCCTAGGTAGAGTCCGGCCCGTCACGGTCAATCCCGTGACCGGGTGTCGCAACCCATGAAGAAACCAGGGCGCGGTAGCGCCATAGCCACAAAGCACAGGCGCTTTTTTTCTGCCTGCTGTTTTCGTGCACCTATGGCGGACCGTGCGGGGAAGGCTTCGGCCTTGCCGGTTCCTTGGTTTCCGGATTGCGACCCCCGCACGGTCCGCCACCCATTACCGTGTCGCATCGGCGGGTGTCGGCTCCTTAAGCAAACCAGGGAGCAACGGAACATGCCCTTACCACCTTTTACGCCCGCGCACCGCCGCAGCGAGCCACCCCTCTCCTGCATCTCCGCCACGGAGGTGCGCCATGCTTGAGTTCAAACCCCTCCTCTCCCAGCCCTGCCACGACGTACTGTTCTTCAATGCGCGCGCCTGTGCGGGCAACCTCTTCGAAACCGCGCAGCAACGCATGAGTGCCGTGCTGGACCTGGTGCACATGATCGAGCAGAGCGAGAGCCAGGACCTGGTAAAGCGGGAAGCCGCACGACTGTCCTTTGTCATCGGCCTGCTGCTGGACGATGCCCGCATGCTCTACGAGGCCGCCCATGAGCGGGCCATGGAGGATGCGGACTCGGTGGTGCCTATTCGCGATGGCAGCCGCCAGGGCTAGAGTGCAGCGCTCCGGGTACCGGCGAACGCGCTCGCGCCAAGCCAGCGCCACAGGCTTTCCGCATCCTTCACCGCGCCGTCCACACGCAGCTCTCGCGACTGAAGGACCTCCCGCGGTGTGCGGTCGCCAGTCCACACCTCGGTCAACGCGCGCACGCTGGAGTCCACGACGAGCGTCAGGTCGCGGCCGGGGTCGTCGCGGCACAGGTCTGCCACACCCTGTTCGACCACGAGCCACCACGCTTGCTCGCCGGGCCGCGCGTCGCGGAACCTGAAGTGGATCACCACCGGTCGGGACGGGAACTCCTCGATGCGCACGAACCGGCGCACGTCCCACATGAGCAGGCCCGCATCGAGTTCATCATCGCGCAGGCGGCTGCCGATCCAGCGCGCGCCCCAATGGCCGAGCGCCATGATGATGGGACGCAAATCCTCGCCGGCCTCGGTCAGGCTGTACTCCCAGACCTTGCCTGCGGCCGTGCGATGCACGACACCGATTTCTTCCAAGTGGCGCAGCCGCTGCGCCAGCAGGCTGGTGGACATCCGGGGTACGCCGCGGTGCAGGTCATTGAAGCGCTTGCTGCCGCACAGCAGCTCGCGCACGACCAAAGGCGTCCAGCGCTCACACAGTGCTTCGGCACCGCGCGCGACCGTGCAGAACTGACCGTAGCCATCTTCCATCGCCAGGACCCCGCAACCACAACGCTTCAGATTCTGTACTAGCCCCACACCTTCGTCACGCGCACGCTGAAGCCTTCGAAAAGCCAGCCGCCCCAGGAGAACGCCATGACGAAGATAGCCATCATTCAGCGCCCGCCAGTGCTGCTGGATCGCAGCGCGACGATCGCCAGGGCCGTGCAATCGGTCGCTGAGGCGGCGGCGGCGGGAGCCTTGCTGATCGTTTTGCCCGAATCGTTCATTCCCGGTTACCCGTCATGGATCTGGCGGCTGGCGGCAGGAAGGGGCGGGGCTGTAATGGGCCAGTTGCATGCGCGGCTGCTGGCCAACGCCGTCGATATCGCGAACGGTGACCTGAGCGAATTGTGCGAGGCCTCCAGGGCTCATGCCGTGACGATCGTGTGCGGCATCAATGAATGCGAACGGCGCCATGGCGGCGGCACGCTCTACAACAGCGTAGTCGTGATCGGCGCGAACGGCGAAGTGCTCAACCGGCACCGCAAGCTGATGCCAACCAACCCCGAGCGCATGGTGCATGGCTTCGGCGACGCAAGCGGGTTGCGCACGGTGGATACACCGGTCGGCCGCGTTGGCACGCTCATCTGCTGGGAAAACTACATGCCGCTGGCACGCTATTCACTGTATGCCCAAGGGGTCGAGATCTACGTCGCCCCCACGTACGACAGTGGCGAGGGCTGGATCGGCACGATGCGCCACATTGCACTCGAAGGCCGCTGTTGGGTGCTCGGCAGCGGCACGGTGCTGCGTGGCAGCGACATCCCCGACGACTTCCTGTCTCGTACGCAGCTGTTTCCCGATCCGGACGAATGGATCAACGACGGCGACTCGGTGGTGGTCGATCCCCAGGGCCGGCTCGTGGCGGGTCCGTTACACCGAGAGGCAGGCATTCTGTATGCGGACATCGACGTCGCACTCGTGGCGCCGGCGCGGCGAACGCTCGACGTCACCGGGCACTACGCGCGCCCTGACATTTTCGAACTGCAGGTGCGGCGCACGCCGGCAACAGCGGTGCGCTACATCGATGAGTGAGGGTGGGCATGGCATGGATCGCCTGACAATGGGTCAAGGAGTCATTCCACGAGCTCATAACATCCTTCAAAGCCGGACGCTTAGGTTTGGACATCCCATCGAGGACGAGCAGGCGCTCATGGCAGCTCCCTTGCCCTATCGAGTTCCGGGCTCGGCAGCGGAAAGTGCAACTCGCCGATCATGTCATCCAGTGAGCCCTCCGAGTCGCCTTGGCCTTCCATGGCAAGCCATCTCAGGATCGCTGCCTCGTGGCGCACCATCGACTCGGCAACGTCGCGGTCTTCTTCGGGGCAAATGCGCGCAATCTCTTCGAAGCGGGAGAGGAAACCCTGCACGGCGGGTTTGATCAGTCGGGAAAATTCCTGCAGGTCATTTGCCGCCTCATAGGCATTGACCATTCCCGCAACGCTGCCCAGGTCCATGTTCTCGTTCAGGGGCACGCCGTATTTGACCAGGAACGGACGCAAGCGCGCCTTGGTTTCGGTTTCGAGTTGCAGCAACGTGCCAAAGTGGTATTGGTCGCGTTCGTTCTTTGCGACATCGATCAGCGCGAGTGCGAGCGCTTCACCGAAAATCTCGCTCTCATGCAGTTCACGGACCCACGCAGGGTAAGCCACGGTCTTCATGTCATTTCTCCCTTCAAGTGACCAAACGAGACGCAGGTTGGCCGGGCGGGGAATAGGGCACACCCCCATCGACGAGGGGGACCAATGGGATTGATCCCCTGAAGGGCCTAAGGCCGCCCCTTGGCGCCACCGGCCCGGGCCCGGTATTCGGCCGGCGTGGTCGCGTGGGCTGCCTTGAATGCGGCGGTCAGATGGCTCTGGGTGCTGAAGCCGCACTCCAGGGCGATGTGCAGGATGGGCAGATCGGTCTGCATGAGCAGATCACGCGCATGCTCCAGCCGCGCATGCATCACATAGCGATGGGGTGGCATGCCCATCGCACCCTGGAACAGCCGGCGGAAATGCGCCGGACTGACCCCGGCCTGCGCGGCCAGGGTGGCGATCGAAAGCTCCTGCGCCAGGTTCTCGCGGATGTAGGCCAGCACCGCCTGCAGGCGCGACAACTGGATATGCGGCGGATGGATACCCGCACCCACGCTGGCCCGAAGCACACGGCAGACCTGTTCGAGCATGACCGGCGCCAGCCTGGCCATGAAGCCCCGATCGGCCTTCTCCCCAAGGCTCAACTCATCCATCAGCTGCCGGGCCGCAGCCCCCACCAGCGCGTCGCTGAACGGCATGGGCGCCTGCGAGCCCGCGCAGAGCTCGCGTAATTGCTGGAACAGGCCGTCGGTCCGATCGGGCAGGTAGAAGACCGCGAAATCCACGCTGCCGGCATAGCGCCAGTGGGTTGCGCACCGCGCCGGCAGCAACAGCGACTGGAAAGGCAGCGATGTCGAGCGCAGCTCGCCGTCGGTGCCCTCCTCCACCCGTGCGCCACCGAACTGGGTGACCAGGGCCATGACGTCCATTGGCGACACCGCCCGGTCGATCTCATGGATGAGATAGCGCTCGGCATAGAGCGGCATCTCGGCGCTCACCATGCCGCCCACGATCGGCAGGCCCAACAGGGCGTGCACTTGCTGTTGCGGAGTCATCCGTCCCTCGCCATGAGCATTTTTCGACAAATATGACCGCTCATTGTGTGAGTTGTCGATGCCTCGAAGATCAATCATAGCCCCGCATCTTCCGGCCCCTGCGACACATGCACTGCAGGCGGCCCCACCCGTGTGCGAGGAGCCGCAATGATCACATTACACGACACCCTGCAGTTGCCCGCCGTCGGCCTGACCGGCTTTGAAACGCCGCTGACCGAGGAAGAGCGTGCGATCCAGCAGACCGTCCACCAGTTCGCCAGGAACGTGCTGCGCCCCATCGGCCAGGCGCTCGACAAGATGAGCGCCGCCGACGTCTGCGCGGCGGGTTCGCCGTTCTGGGAAGTGCACCGCGAGGCCGCCAAGCTCGGCCTCGATCCCGCCCTCCTCGCCCAGTTCCCGCCGGAAGTCGCGGTTCGCCTCGAATCGCTGATAGGCGAGGAAATGGGTTGGGGCGATGCCGGCCTGGGTGCGTCCCTGGCGGTCGCCGGCTTCCCCGCGCAGATGGCCATGGCCGCCGGCAACCAGGAACTGGTCGAGCTCTGCACCGGCAAGATCGGCTGCTGGATGATCACCCACCCGGACAAGGGCAGCGACATCATGGTCTACGACATGAAGCGCGAATGGCCCCAGGGCAAGGAAGGCAACAAGGGTGGCGTCTGCGCCAAGGTCGGCGCCGACGAGATCGTCATCAACGGCCAGTGCTCGGCCTGGGTCTCCAACGGCGCGATCGCCCAGGTCGCGCTCGGCTACATCGCCGCCGACTATGGCGACGGCTATTTCGATGCCGATGGCCGCCCGTACGGCGTCGCGGTGATCATCCCGCTCGACCTGCCCGGCGTCTCGCGCGGCAAGCCGCTGGACAAGATCGGCCAGCGCTCCCTGCCACAGGGCGAGATCTACTTCGACAACGTGAAGATCCCGCGCCGCTTCGCCATCGCCCTGAAGGACCAGTACTACGGCAACCAGTCCTCGGCCTGGTCCTACGCCGGCACCCACATGTCGCAGATGTTCACCGGCGTCGCCCGCTCGGCCTTCGAACTGGCCCTGCAGTACTGCCACGAGCGCAAGCAGGGCGGCCAGTTGCTGATCGACCATCAGCTCACCCGCTACCGCCTGGGCGACATGCTGCGCCGGGTCGAGCTGGCACGCGGCGTGGCCCGGCGCTCGCTGGCCTATGCGCGCCTTTCGCCGCAGTCCCACCCCTACGCCACCGCCTCGGCCAAGGTGACGGTCACCGACGAGTGCATGAAGGTCGCGAACGAAGCCCTGCAGCTGTTCGGTGGCGCCGGCACCTCGCGGGAATACCCGATCGAGAAGATCTTCCGCGATGCCCGCGCCGCGCTGATCGAAGACGGCGAGAACACCATCATCACCATGCGCGTTGGCCTCCTGTGCCAGCAGCTCTATGCCGAAGGCTGGTCCCAGTACTGACCCCGGCACCCTCCCCCCAAGTCAAAACAAGAGAGATCACGAAAATGGCCAAATACCCCGTCGTTGTCTATGGCGCCAGCGGTTACACCGGCATGCTGACCATGGACTGGCTGATCGACCAGAACATCCCCTTCACCGCCGTGGCCCGCAATGCCGGGCGCGTGCGGGAAATGATGGCGCAGCGCGTGGTGCGCCTGGAGTCCGCCACCTATGAAATCATCGAGGCCGAACACACGGTCGAAGCGCTGACCCAGGCCTTCACCGGCGCCAAGGTGGTCTGCAACACCGTCGGCCCCTTCGTGAAATTCGGCCTGGTGGCTGTCGAAGCGGCCCTCAAGGCCGGCTGCCACCACCTGGATACCACCGGCGAGCAGTCCTATGTGCGCGCCGTCCGCGACCAGTTCGGCGAGCTCTACGCCCAGGCCGGCCTGCTGGTGTCGCCGTCCCTGGCGTACATGAACACCTTCTCCGAAATCGCCGCCGAGCTGGTCCTCGAACATCCCGGCATCGATGCGCTGGAAACCTCGGCGCTGTGCCGTGGCCCGCGTGGCGTCGGCGCCGGCGTGACGGTCGGCTCCACCGCGTCGATCTTCGAGATGTACCGCGCCGAGCACTGCTACCTGTGGGACAAGCAACTGGTGGCGCACCCGGCCGATGCTTCCTTCCAGATCACCTCGCCGCACTTCATGCAGCCGGTGTTCGCCCTGCCGTGGAGCGGCACCTCGCTGCCGATCTACTTCCAGAATGACTCGCGCGTGCGCTCCTGCGTGTCCTGCGTGGGCTTCTACGACAACGACGCGATGAAGATGGTGCATGCCATCGGCCAGAAGTGGGAAAGCGAGTACAAGCACCTGCCACGCGAACAGCAGGACGAAGTGCTGAAGAACATCGTCGATGCCACCACGCCGAGCATGCCGCCGCGCGAGCGCACCACCCTGGTCCGCACCCTGGACACCGCCATCGGCCGGGGCCAGCTCTCGGCCGTGCGCGCCGAAGTCTTCGGCACCACCGCCTACATCGCCACCGGCGCCCTGCAGACCGCCGCCGCGATCAAGCTGCTCGACGGCGACACCAGCAAGGTCGGCTTCGCCTCCGGCTCCAAGGCCTTCGGTCACCGCTACCTGCTCGGTTTCCTCGAAGAGCGTGGCCTGGCCCGCGCCACCGTCACCCAGCTCTGATCGCAGGAACAGGAACGCCTCATGGCCATCATCGACTTCTACGACCGCGGCTGGGCCATCAACCCGGCCGGCGTCGCCTACATCCAGGACGAGCGTCGCTATACCTTCAACGAGGTCGGCGAGCTCTCCTGCCGGGTCGCCAACAAGCTGCTCTCCCTGGGCCTGCCCAAGGAAACCAAGGGCGCCGTCTGGTCGACCAACGACGTCACCGCCTGGGCCTGCACGCTGGGCCTGTGGCGCGCCAACATGACCTGGATACCGGTCAACGCGCGCAACGCGGCGGAAGAGAACCACTACATCCTCGATGCGTTCGATTGCGAAGTGATGTTCTACCAGGCGTGCTTCGCCGAGATCATCGCCGAGCTGCGCCCCAGGCTGCCGAAGATCACCCACTGGATCTGCATCGATGCCGAAGGCGCCGATGCGCCTTCCCTGGCCACCTGGTGCGAAGGCCAGAGCGCGACCCGCCCGGAAGTCCCCTACGACATGGACGATGTGGTGATGCTCTCGCCCACCGGCGGCACCACCGGCATGCCCAAGGGCGTGATGAACACCCACCGCAGCACGCAGACCTTCATCGCCCACTTCATGCTGGCCTGCGCCTACCGCGACGGCGAGAAGCCGGTGAACCTGGCCGCCGCGCCGATGACCCACACCGCCGGCCTGCTGGCGGTGCCCTGCACGGCGCAAGGCGGCACGGTGGTGGTGGTCACCAAGCCCGATCCGGCGCTGATGCTGGCGGCCATCGCCCGGCACCGGGTCAGCGAGTTCTTCCTGCCGCCGACGGTGATCTACAAGCTGCTGGAAATCCCCGGTATCGAGAAGGTCGACTTCTCCTCGGTCAGGTTCCTGATGTACGGCGCCGCGCCGATGTCGGTGGAAAAGCTGAAGAAAGCCATTGCGGTGTTCGGCCCGATCATGGCCGGCGGCTATGGCCAGACCGAAGCCCCGGCCGGCATTTCCAACCTGCGCCCCGACGAGCATCTGGTGGACGGCGAGCTCGCCAGCGACGAACGCCTGTCGTCGGTCGGCCGGCCCAATCCGCTGATCCGCGTCGAAGTGATGAACGATGCCAACGAGATCCTGCCGCGTGGTGAAACCGGCGAAATCTGCGTGCGCGGCGACCTGGTGATGAAGGGTTACTACCAGCAACCGGAGAAGACCGCCGAGACCCTGGTCGACGGCTGGCTGCACACCGGCGACATCGGCCATGTCGATGCCGAAGGCTACCTGCACATCACCGACCGCAAGAAGGACATGATCATTTCCGGTGGCTTCAACGTCTATCCGAGCGAAGTCGAGCAGGTGCTCTGGAGCCACCCGGCCGTGCAGGACTGCGCCGTGATCGGCGTGCCCGATGAGAAATGGGGCGAAGCGGTCAAGGCGGTGGTCGAGCTCAATCCGGGCCACAGCGTCACGGCGCAGGAGCTGATCGAGCTGTGCAAGGCCCGGCTGGGCAGCGTGATGGCGCCGAAATCCGTCGACTTCATCGCCAGCCTGCCGCGCAGCCCCGTCGGCAAGGTGCTGAAGAAGGACCTGCGCCAGCAGTACTGGGAAAACGCCGCTCGCAAGATCTGAGCAGCGCAACCGGCGATCCCGCCCCGCGCGGGATCGCCTCTGACGAAGACACGCCGATGAACATGACCTTGCTCGACATGTCCTGGTTTCCCCTGGAATCCAGGACCATTCCGGTGCACGGGGGCTTCCTGCACGTTTTCACCCCGCCACCGGGCGCCAAGGCCGATTACAGCCGCCGGCTGCTGGCGACGATGAAGAAACGTGCCGTCGGCGCACCGTTCAACCTCCGACCGCGCCTGAAGCTCCTCGGGCTCCCCTATTGGGAAGAGGTCGAGGTCGACTTCGCCAACCACCTGGTCGAAGTACGCCTGCCATCACCCGGCAACGATCAGCAGCTGCGCGCCGCTGCCGCCGAGGCCATACGCGAGCCGCTGTCCTGGTCGTTGCCGCTGTGGCGTTGCCACTGGATCGAGGGCCTGGAAGGTGGGCGCTTCGCCTACATGCTGGTCGCCCACCATTCGCAATGGGATGGCATGGCAGTGTTCCGCCTGATGGGCGAAACCATGTCGGAGTCCGCGCAACGCAAGACCATTCGCGCACCCTGGCAAGGCGTGTCGTCCTGGCTGAAGCAGGTTGCACCCGGCAAGGGCAAGAAGACCCGCCCGTCCGTACTGGGAAGGACGCTGGGCGCCCTGCGCAACACAGCGGGCGCCGCTACCGATATGAGCAAGGTGTACACCCGGCAAGGCTGGCGGCTGATCCGTGGCAAGGGCGGCATCGCCCTGCCCCTCTCGGCACCGGAAACCCGCTTCCAGCGCAACGGCTCGGGTGAGCGTACCTACGGCCTGGCGCGCTTCCCGGTGACCCGCGTCAAGGCGCTGGCCAAGGCGACCGGCTGTTCGTTCAACGACGTCATGACCACGGTGGTCGATGCGGCCTACTCCGCCTTTCTGGACGGCCTGGGCATGCCGGCAGGCAAACCGCTGGTGGCCATGGTGCCCATGGCCCTCAAGGTGGCGGGCGCCGGCAACCAGCTGTCCGGGGCGCTGGTGACCCTGGGCGCCCCCGGCAGCAATCTCTCCACGCGCCTGGCCACCATCAATCGAGCCATGGGCGCCGCCAAGTCGGACATCGGCGCGATGGGCCCGGCTGGCGCCAAGCTCTACGCCATGATCAACATGGGCATCGCCGCCTTCCCCGACATGCTGCGTGTCGGCGAGCATCTGCCGGTGACGGCCAACCTGCTGATTTCCAACCCGTTCGGCGTGCCGCGGCCCTTGTACCTGAACGGCAGCCGGCTCGAATACTTCGTGCCCATGCTGGGCCCTTCGCTGGGTACGCGGCTGATGGTCGGTATCTGGACCTATGCCGACGCGACCTTCGTGTCCCTCACCTCGCTGCGCTCCGTGGTGCCCGACGTCGAACGACTGGCCAGCCTGGTGCAGCAAAGCTTCGACGAACTGGAACGGACCATCGGCGGCAGCCCGGCCCAGCCGGAGCCCGCGCCGGTGAAGCTGAAAAACAAGACCCGGACCGCCGCGTCCGGCACGGGTAACTAGCATGCACGGCCATACCCTGGTTTCCACGCCACCGCGGGCGAATGCACCACGCCCCTTGAGCCTGCGCGCCCGGCTGCTGCTGTGGTTCTACCGGCGCATCGTCAAGCCGAGCCTGGCCGGGCCCATCGAACTGGCCACGGCGAAAGCCGTGCTCGCCAGGCTGGACCGCTGGCTGGGCGGTGGTGGCGCCGGCTTCAATCGCGAGCACATCAGCGCCCAGGGGGTTGCCTGCGACTGGATCGGCGTCGACGCGGCCTGGTCTGGGCGCGTGATTCTCTACCTGCATGGCGGTGGCTTCATGTTCCGCACGCCGCGCCTGCATGCGCGCCTGGCTGCACGGCTGTGCCACGCCCTCGGCGCCCGCGCCTTGCTGCCGGAATACCGCCTGGCGCCCGAGTATCCGCTGCCGGCTGCCCACGAGGACTGCTTCGCGGCCTATCGCTGGCTGCTCGACCAGGGCCATGACCCGGCGAACATCGTCGTGATCGGCGATTCCGCCGGCGGCCTGCTGACGCTGGCCACCCTGCAGCGCATTCGCGATGCCGGCCTGCCCCTGCCCGCCTGTGGCGTGATGTTCTCGCCGGGCACCTGCATCGACTCCGTGCGCCAGCTCGATGGGCGGGCCGCGCAAGGCGATCCGCTGATCGGCGCCGGCGCGCTCGACCTGCTCCAGCGGGTGGTCGCCGCAGCGGTCGCCCCCCATGACCCGGGCGTTTCACCCTGCGCGGGAAGCCTGCACGGGCTGCCGCCGCTGCTGTTCCAGGCGGGCAGCACCGAGGTCCTGCTGCACCAGTCGGAGCTCGCCGTGATGCAGGCACACCGCGCGGGAACCCATGCCGAGCTGCAGGTCTGGCCGCACATGCCGCACGTCTGGCAGGCGGTCCACTGGCTGCCGGAAGCACGGGACGCGCTGGCCTGCGTGGGTGAGTTCGTCGAACGCCACAGCCATCTGGCCGGCGCGCCTCCCGCGCCACCCGGGAACAACCGCCGCGGCCCCCAGCGGGACAGCGGCCCACAGAACAAGAGGAACGCCCCATGAGCAGCATCTATATCGCCGGCATCGCCATGACCGTCTTCGGTCGCCACATCGAACGCAGCGTCGACGACCTGGCCCGCGAAGCCCTCGAAGGCGCACTCAAGGACGCCGGCTGCAGCCGCGCCGACCTCGGCATCGCCTTCTACGCCGGCATGACCAACGGCCCGCTGCAGGGCCAGATCGCGATCCCCGGCCAGGTGGTATTCAGCAAGATCGGCATCGACGGCATCCCCGTCTACAACATCGAGAACGCCTGCGCCTCGGGCAGCTCGGCCTTCAACCTGGCGGTGCAGAGCCTCAAGGCCGGCACTACCGATGTCGCGCTGGCCCTCGGCGCGGAAAAGATGAACATCCCCGACAAGCTGAAGGCCTTCTCGATCTTCGAGGCCGGCTGGGATGTTTCACGCGCAGAAGAGAACTACCAGACCCTGGTCAGCATGGGCGAAGGCGTGGTGCCGCCACCCGGCTCCGAGTCGGACAAGCCCTATAGCAAGTTCATGCAGATCTACGCCGCCCTGTGCCGCTATCACATGAAGACCTACGGCACCACCCAGCGGCAGATCGCCGCGGTTTCGGCGAAGAACCACTGCCACTCGGTGCACAACCCCTTCTCGCAGTTCCGCAAGCCCTTCAGCGTCGACGAGATCCTCGCCGCAGCCCCGATCACCTACCCGCTCACCCTGCCGATGTGCGCACCGCTGTCGGACGGCGCCGCAGCGGCCATCCTCTGCACCGAGGAAGGCCTCAAGCGCATCGGCGCCGACAAGCGCCGCTGCATCAAGGTCGCCGCCAGCGTGGTGCGCAGCTTCAGCCATCGCCGCCTCGACCAGCCGGAGCTGAATGTCGGCCGGCTGGCCGCCAACCTGGCCTATGAGCAGGCCGGCCTGGGCCCGCGGGACATGCAGGTGGCCGAGGTCCACGATGCGTCGGCGATGGGCGAGATCATCCAGGTCGAGAACCTCGGCTTCGTGCCGCCCGGCGAGGGAGGCCCGGCGGCCGAGAACGGCGAGTTCACCCTGGGCGGACGCATCCCGGTCAACACCTCCGGCGGCCTGGAATCCAAGGGCCATCCCCTCGGCGCCACCGGCATCGGCCAGCTCTTCGAACTGGTGACCCAGTTGCGCGGCGAAGCCGGCGAACGCCAGGTCCAGGGGGCGCGCCATGCGATCCAGGAGAACGGCGGCGGCCTGCAGGGCATCGAGGAAGCGGTGGTGGCAATCAACATCCTGAGCAAATAGCGCCCCGTCCGCCGCGCTGGACGATTGCGCGCGATCCCTTGCGCTATCGTCCATGCACCGCTGTCCTGGCGTTATCCGAGCCGTACTCGACAAGGGTCGAACCATCATGCAACTGCACCATCTCAAGACCACCCAGCTCGACCGCACCCTGTGGATCGAGCTGGTCAACCCGCCGGCCAACTTCCTGACGGCCGATATCTGCGCTGAGCTGCACCAGGTGTTCAAGGCCGCCGAGCGGGACGACGGCATCGCTGTGGTGGTGCTGACCGGCGGCCTCGAAGACACCTTCATCTTCCACTTCTCCATTGCGGAGCTGCAGAAGATCAGCGCCGACAACCGCGCTTTCCTGCTCGACCGCCTCTGCGCCACGCGCCTCGGCGGCAAGCTGATGGAATGGCAAACGGCATTCACCCTGTGGCTGATGGACACGCTGCCCATCACCGAGCGCGCCGTGCTGGCGCTGACCGGTTCACTGCGCGGGCGCTGCTCGACGCTGTACCTGTGGTTCCAGATGACGGCGGCCTACGCCGCGATCGAGCGCAGCAGCAAGGTCACCATCGCCGCGATCAACGGCAACTGCAACGGCGGCGGCACCGAGCTGGCGGCCTGCTTCGACTTCCGCTTCATGGTCGGCGATGCCGGCTTCACCATCGGCCAGCCGGAAGCCCTGGTCGGCATCATTGCCGGCGGCGGCGGTACGCAGCGGCTGCCGCGCCTGATCGGCAAGGCCAAGGCGCTGGAATTCATGCTCACCTGCGACCAGTGGAGTGCGGAACGGGCGAAGCACAACGGCCTGATCACCGAGCACTTCCCGAAGGCGTCATTCAGGGAAAAGGTCCAGGCCTTCGCCGCGCGCATGGGCCGGCGCAGCCCGATCGGCATGGCCTCGACCAAGCATGCCGTGCATGCCGGGCAATGCGTGGGTCTGCGACAGGCACTGGCCATCGAGATGACCTCGACCGTGCGCTGCTTCGCCGACCGCTCGACCCAGGCGGCCCTGGCCGAATACGCGAGCATCCTCGATGAGAAGATCACCCATGCGCCGGACCGGCCCGGCACCATGCACGACGTCGCGCCGCTGCTGGAAAGCGAGCGCCTCACCCGGCACTACGTTCGCCGCTGAATGGACCGGGTGACGCCTCAGTCGTTGCGGATGATCAGCGGCCCGTCGAATGCCTGCATGATGTACGACGCCGGCAGCCCACGGCTGACCAGCTGCGCCATGGCATTCATGTACTGGGTGATGTGCCCGAAGTAGTGCTTGTAACCGGAACACAGGTAGTTCAGGCCCGGCTCGCCGTCAGGCGTGGTGGTGAAGCGGTTCTTCGGGCACTCGCCGTGGCAGGCGAACAGGTAGGGGCAGCTGCGGCAGTAGGCCGGCAGGGTCTCTTCCTTGGCCGCGCCGAAGGCCTGCTGCGCCGGTGACTCGGCCAGTGCCAGCGGATCGTCCTCGCCGATATTGCCGAGGCGATACTGCGGGTACATGAAGTGGTCGCAGGAAAACACCTCGCCACTGTGCTCGACGATCAGCGCCTTGCCGCAGCGCGGCGCGAACAGGCAGATGGTCGACGGCAGCTGGCACCAGGCCGCCAGCGCCCATTCGAAGTTCATCACATGCACGGTGCCGACATCCTTGCGCACCCATTCGTCGAAGATCGCCGTGAGAAAGCGGCCATAGGCCTCTGGCTCGACACTCTGTTCGCTCACCCGGGGGCCGCCGGCGCTGGCGATCAGGCCCTGGTGGGCGAGTGCGGGTGGCGTGGCGAAATGCAGCCCGCCGGCGGCGTCCTCGCCCTCCGCTACCCGCTCCACCACCGGGTTGAACTGGATGAAACGCACGCCCTCGGCCTTGAGGAAGCGATAGATGTCCAGCCCGTGCGCGGCAACCTCGCGGGCGACGGTGACCAGCACGTTGACCTTCACCTCTTGCGCGAGCAGCAGGCGCAGTCCGCGCAGCACATCGTCGAAGCTGGAACGCCCACGCTTGTCGAGCCGATAGAGGTCATGCACTTCGCGCGGGCCGTCGAGGCTCAGGCCGACGCTGAAGTCTTCTTCACGCAGGAAGGCCGCCCATTCGTGGTCGACCAGGGTGCCGTTGGTCTGCAGGGTATTGCGGATCACCTTGCCGTTGGCGAACTCGCGCTGGTAGGCCATGGCCCGGCGAAAGAACTCCAGGCCCATCAGCATCGGTTCGCCGCCCTGCCAGACGAACTCCACCTCCGGCGTCGGCTGCGCGGCGATATAGCGCTGCACATAGGCGCGCAATACATCGTCGGGCATGCGGAAGCGTTCGCGCGGCGGGTACAGCTGCTCCTTTTCCAGGTAGAAGCAGTAGCTGCAATCGAGGTTGCAGATCGGGCCGACCGGCTTGGCCATCAGGTGCAGGCCTTGCGGCTGTCGAATGGGCTCGGTCATGGGTGTCCTCGCAGTGGGATGGGCGGCGCCATTGTGGCCCTCCCCTGCTATTCCCACCCCCCTCTGGGCAGGGGGCATCGGATCGATTGCCACCCGGGGCCGCCAGCCTCGCACGCTGGATTGGTCGGACGCGGTCGAAACGGCGCCTGGCCCCCGCCACTGTTCCGTGGCGTGGAATGGCCGCCCTCCTCTTCGTTGGGGGGGTGAAGCCGGCGGCGCAACCTCAGGATAGTCACGTACCCACTCAACCGGCCCCTGCGGCCAGCTATCCCGAGGAGCAACGACATGCTGTACGAAACCATCGATACCGGCGCGATCAACGACGAAGACCTGCCCTGGGTCCCCTTCGCCCCTTACAGCGACGACGTCTTCGTCAAGTACATCAAGTGCGACCCGGTCCGCGGCGAGACCATCACCCTGCTCAAGGCCCCCGCCGGCACCACCCTGCCCAAGCACCACCACTCCGGCACCGTGGTCGTCTACACCATCAAGGGCGGCTGGAAGTACCTCGAACACGACTGGGTTTCCCGCGAGGGCGGCGTGGTGTTCGAAACCGCCGGCACCAGCCACACCCCGGTCACCCTGGCGGAATACGGCGACGAAATCATCACCCTGAACATCACCCAGGGCGACCTGCTGTATTTCGACGCGGACGACAACCTGTTCGCCATCGAGAACTGGAAGTCCGGCGTGCAGCGCTACCGCGCCTTCTGCGAGGCGAGTGGCATCGAAGCCAAGGACATCACCAGCTTCGCGGCTTGATCCAACCGTTCCATAGCCCGCTGCCGTCCGCTTCCCGCAAGACGGCAGCGCAGGTGCACAAGAACAACAATTGAAGGATGGATTCATCCATGACCCAGAAGTTGACGACCTCCGGGCAGTTCACACTGAAGCTGAGCCTGCTGCTCGCCAGTTCGGCTGCCGCCGCGCAGGACACATTGCCCTTCCCGCCGACACCCTCGGCCAGCGACGCCAAGCCGACGCTGCAGGAGTCCAGGCATCAGCAGCGCCAACAGCAATCCCACTTGCCGGCCGATGCACCGAACATCCTGGTGATCATGCTCGACGATGCCGGATTCGCGCAGTCCGACACCGTTGGCGGTGCCATCCATACCCCGACCCTGAGCCGAGTGGCCGACAGCGGTGTGCGCTATAACGCCTTCCACACAGCCGCCATCAGCTCCGCCACCCGCGCCGCCCTGCTGACCGGGCGCAACCACCACCGCGTCGGCAACGGCGTGATCGCCGAACTGGCCACCGACTGGGACGGCTATACCGGAGAAATCCCCAAGAGTTCGGCGACCATGGCCGAAGTGCTCAAGCAATATGGCTACAGCACCGCCGCCTTCGGCAAATGGCACAACACCCCTACCCTCCACACCACTGCAGCCGGCCCTTTCGATACCTGGCCGACGGGCTACGGGTTCGAGAACTTCTACGGTTTCCTGGCCGGGGAAACCTCGCAGTACGAGCCACGCCTGTATCGCAATACCACCCCGATCGAGCCCCCCCGCGACCCGCAGTACCATCTCAGCGAGGACCTGGCCAAACAGGCGGTGAACTGGCTGCAGGACCAGCAGACCTATGCACCGGATAAACCCTTCTTCCTCTACTGGACCCCGGGCGCCGTGCATGGCCCGCACCAGGTGAATGCCGAGTGGGCGGACAAGTACAAGGGCAAATTCGACGGCGGTTGGGATGCCTACCGTGCGCAGACTTTCGCCCGCCAGAAAGAGCTCGGCTTCATCCCCGCCGATGCCAAGCTCACGCCGCGACCGGCCGAACTGCCGGCCTGGGACAGCCTGAGCCCGGAGCAGAAGCAATACCAGGCACGCCTGATGGAGGTGTTCGCCGGTTTCCTGGAACATGCCGACACCCAGGCCGGGAAGATCCTCGACGAGCTGGAACGCCAGGGGAAACGCGACAACACGTTGATCTTCTACGTGCTCAGCGACAACGGCGCTTCCGCCGAAGGCATGGAGGGCACCATCAACGAACTGCTGGCGCAGAACGGCATCCCGGTACCCAAGGAACAGCAGCTGAAAGCCCTCAACGGCATGTACGGCGGCCTCCCGGCACTGGGCGGGCCGACGCTGGAAAACATGTACAACTCCGCCTGGGCCTGGGCGGGTTCGGGTCCTTTCGTTGGGACCAAGCTGGTGGCCGGTTACTTCGGTGGCACCCGAACACCGCTGGCGGTTTCCTGGCCCAGGCAGATCAAGGCTGACGCCAGGGTTCGCGGGCAGTTCCACCATGTCAACGACATTGCCCCGACGGTCTACGACATCCTTGCCATCACCCCGCCGAAAACCGTCAACGGTATCGCCCAGGACCCGCTGGACGGTGTCAGCATGCGCTACAGCTTCGCCGATGCCGACGCGAAATCGCGCAAGAACGTCCAGTACTTCGAAGTCTTCGGTAGCCGCGGCGTCTACAAGGACGGCTGGATGGCCTCGGTGTTCGGCCCACGCAAGCCCTGGGTGCAAGGCTTCTCCCAGTTCGTGGGCTGGAATGCCTCCAATGACCAGTGGGCGCTCTACGACCTCGGCAAGGACTACTCGCAGGCTACCGACCTGGCCGCGAGCAACCCGCAGAAGCTTGCCGAACTCAAGGCCGAGTTCGATACCCAGGCCAAGGCCAACAAGGTCTACCCGATCGGCGCCGGTCTGTATCCCTTCCTCGACCAGACCGCGCGTATCTCCAACCACCGCAGCCAATGGCAGTTCACCGACCGCACCAAGCGCCTGCCTGAGTTCGAGGCGCCCAATCTGCGCAACCAGAGCAACCGGGTCGTGGTGGATGCCGACGTGCCGGAGAACGCCAGTGGCGTGCTCTACGCAATGGGCGGCATCGGCGGCGGCGTGACGCTGTACCTGGATGACGGGTACCTGGTCTACGAGTACAACGCCCTGGCCGTAGCCCGCGTCAGCTTGCGCTCGACGGAAAAGGTACCGGCAGGCAAGGCCAGCATCGAGGTGCTGACCAGCATGAGCGCGCCCAAGCCCGGTTCGCCGGCCAATCTCAGCCTGCGCCTCAATGGCCAGGAAGTGGCCAAGGGCTCCACCCCCTTCACGCCGCCCCTGACCTTCACCGCCAGCGAGACCTTCGACGTGGCCGAGGACCTCGGTTCGCCGGTGGCGCTCGATTATTTCGAGCGCGCGCCCTTCGCCTTCAACGGCAAGGTCAACAGCGTCCAGGTCGCCTACATTCCCTGAGGTGGTTGCCGACGCCCCGGCTTCACGCTTCTGCTTTGGAAAACAAGAAAGCCCGGCATCCGCCGGGCTTTTTTGGTTTGCAGCTGGTGTGGATCAGCTTACGCGCTGGGCTTGCGGCAGGCGGTCGGCACCGCCTTCGGCGATGCGGAAGGCATTGGTGCGGTCGGAGCCGCTTTCGGCGATGCGGTTGGCGCCGGTGCGGTCGGAGCCGCCTTCGGCGATGCGGAAGGCATTGGTGCGATCTGAGCCGCTTTCGGCGATGCGGTTGGCGCCGGTGCGGTCGGAGCCGCCTTCGGCCTGGATGTAGGTGCCTTGCGTGGACACACCCAGCACCGGTTGGGAGGAGGACGGCAGAGCGAAAACGGAGCTGCTCAGGGTGGCGATGAACAGGGCGGCAATGGCTTGGGTTTTCATGGTCTGGGCTCCTCGGGGGGGCTGGAAACTGGGTACGGAGCCAATCTTACGGATGCGGGAGTGATTAAAAAGTGATCACGCCCGATAGCAAACATCACTGCCGTTGATGGTTGGCTGAACGGCTCTAGATCAGGGATTTGCCTATGAATAATGGGCGCTCATGCCGAAGCCGTAGCCCGGATGCAATCCGGGGAAGTGGTCATCCGAGGTACCGATTGCGATACCCGTCAACCCGGGGTATCCACCATCGATGGGAATCGCTTCGCTCCTCCCATCCTACGAAGGCTCGCCGGGAACGCCGGTGTAGTCCAAGGGTGGATCGCGCTTCATCGATCCACCATCGGTGCCCGACGACGCGCCCTTCGCGAATGAATTCGCCCCCACGGAAAGCGGCTCGCGCTTCCCATGATGCAGGCAACAAAAAAGCCCGGCACGCACTCGCGTACCGGGCTTAGGTGCCCACTCAGGTCAGTGGGCTTTCTTCAGCAGGAAATGCGACAGCGCCGGGATCAGCACCAGGGCGCCGACCATGTTCCAGACGAACATGAAGGTCAGCAGGATGCCCATGTCGGCCTGGAACTTGATCGGCGACCAGGCCCAGGTGATCACACCGGCGGCCAGGGTTACCCCGACCAGCGCCACCACCTTGCCGGTGAAGGCCACCGCATTCTTGTAGGCAGTCGCCAATGGCAGGCCCGCGCGCTGCTGCGCCAACTGGACGCTGAGCAGGTACAGCGCGTAGTCGACGCCTATGCCCACGCCGAGGGCGATCACCGGCAGGGTGGCCACCTTCACGCCCATGCCCAGCCAGACCATCAGCGCTTCGCAGAGGATCGAGGTGAGCATCAGCGGCACCACCGCCACCACCACCGCACGCCAGCTGCGGAAGGTGATGAAGCAGAGCAGGATCACCGCCGCATAGACATACAGCAGCATGGTGCGGTTGGCCTCGCGCACGACGATGTTGGTCGCCGCCTCGATACCGGCGCTGCCGGCGGCGAGCATGAACTGGCGTTCGTCGGTGCTGTGCTCGCGGGCGAAGGCATCGGCCACCTTCACCACATGGTCGAGGGTCTCGGCCTTGTGGTCGGTCAGGTAGGCCACCACCGGCATCATCGAGCAGTCGTTGTTGAACAGCTCCGGGTTGTTCACCGAGGCCTGCTGGGCGCCGTAGTTCAGGACGTTCTGGTTCCGTGCGATGGTCAGCCACTTGGGGTTGCCCTCGTAGGAGCCAGCAGTGATCTGCCGCACGGCGTTGACCAGCGACACCGTGGTCTGCACCCCCGGCTGCTGTTGCAGCAGCCAGCCGAGCCGGTCGGCCTCCACCAGGGTTTCGTACTTCAGGCAGCCTTCGCTGGGGGTCTTGATCATGACCGCGAACTGGTCGCTGGAGAGCGAGTAGTTGCTCGTGATGTAGGCGTTGTCGCGGTTGTAGCGCGAGTCCGGGCGCAGTTCCGGCGCGCCGGGGTCGAGGTCGCCGATCTTCAGCTGCAGGCTGACGATGAAGCCGAGCACCGCCAACAGGCCCGCCACCACCACGGCCGCCGTGGCCCAACGGCGTTCGGTGAAGCGATCGAGGAAACTCCACAGCGCACCCAGGCCCTTGCCACGCAGCTCCTCGCTCTCGCCACGCAGGCTGCGCGCGGCGGCCTGGCGGCTGACGCCGAAGTAGGACAGCAGCACCGGCAGCAGCACCAGGTTGGTGAAGATCAGTACCGCCACGCCGATGCTGGCGGTGATCGCCAGGTCCTGGATCACCGGGATGTCGATCACCATCAACACGGCGAAGCCGACGGCATCGGCCAGCAGCGCGGTGAGCCCGGCGAGGAACAGGCGGCGGAAGGTGTAGCGCGCGGCGACCAGTTGGTGGGTGCCGCGCCCGACATCCTGCATGATGCCGTTCATCTTCTGCGCGCCATGGGACACGCCGATGGCGAAGACCAGGAACGGCACCAGGATCGAGAACGGATCGAGGTTGTAGCCCAGCAGCGCCACCAGGCCCAGCTGCCAGGCCACCGCGATCGCCGAGCAGAAGATCACCAGCGCCGTGCTGCGCACGCAGCGGGTGTAGAAGTAGATGATCGCGGTGGCGATCAGCGCGGCCGCGCCGAAGTACATCATCACCTGCACCAGGCCATCGAGCAGGTCGCCGATCAGCTTGGCGAAGCCGATCACGCGGATCTTGATCGGCCCCTTGCCCTCCTCGCCCGCGCCCCGGGCCTTGGCGTCGCCGCCGTACTCGTATTGGGTGCGCAGCTTCTCCTCCAGCACCTTGGAGAAGGCGTGGTAGTCGATGGCCTTGCCGGTGACCGGGTCCTTCTCCAGCAGCGGCACGAAGATCATGCTCGACTTGAAGTTGTTGCCCACCAGGCTGCCGACGATGCCGGAGCGGGCGATGTTCTGGCGTAGCTGCTCGACACCCTTGGTCGAGCCGTCGTAGGCATCTGGCATCACCGGACCACCGCGGAAGCCTTCCTCGGTCACCTCGGTCCAGCGCACGGCGGGGGTCCACAGCGACTTCATCCAGGCGCGGTCCACGCCGGGCGTGATGAAGAGTTCGTCGTTGATCTCCTTGAGCGCGTCCAGGTAGCGCGGGTCGAAGATATCGCCTTCGCTGCTCTCCACCACCACCCGCACCGCGTTGCCCAGGCCGCGCAGGGACTGGCGGTTCTCCAGGTAGTTCTTGATGAAGGGCTGGCTCTGCGGAATCATCTTTTCGAAGCTGGCGCTGAGCGTCAGCCGCGTGGCGGCGAAGTAGCCCAGCAGCAGGGTGGCAAGCAGGCAGGCCAGCACCACCAGCAGCCGATGGTTGAAGATCAGCCGCTCCAGCAGGTTGCCGGAGCGCACGTCGAAGCCCTTCAGCTCCTGGATCACCGGCATGGTGTCGAGTTCGTAGTTACCCATATCGATTCTTGTCTCTTTTGTAATACGCAAGTGGGCCTATTCGAGGGGCAGTTGACGCAGGCCCCGAGCGCCTGCGAGCACCAACGAGCCCGAACCGGATACCAGCGCGGCGGCTACCGGTGCCAGGTCGTTTTGCGGCTGAAGCTGGAAGCTGGCGCCATCGTCAGCGCTGACCAGTACATGGCCAGCCTGGCTGAGCAGGACGATCCGCCCGTTCGCGGTGACGGTACCGGCGGTGATGCTCAGCGGCAGGCCGAGTTCCACCTTGTTCCAGCTGGCGCCGCCGTCGAGGCTGCGGTAGAGGTTGCCGCGCAGGCCGAAGACCAGCGTCACACCCGGCTTGCCGGTGACGCCGAAGAAGGAGCCGTTGTACGGCGTGATCACCGCCTTGAAGCGCCCGCTGGCCTCATCCAGCTTCAGCACCAGGCCCTGCTCGCCGACGATGTACAGGTCATCGCCCACCGCACGCAGCCCATAGAGGTTCAAGGCGCTCGGGTTGTCCGTGCGCTCCATCCAGGGGGTCCAGCTGCGCCCGCCGTCCTCGGTGCGGAAAATCAGGTTGAAGGCGCCGACTATGTAGCCGACCCGCTCGTTCTCGAACCAGACGTCGAGGAAGGGTTTGTCCGCGCCCTCCTCCGTCATCCGCTGCGCCTCGGCGACCAGTGCGGCCAGCGCGTCGTTCTGCGGTTCGGCAGCGGCCAGCGCCTGGTAGTGCGCGAGCATGCGCGGGCCGACCTGGCGGCCGTCGAACTGCCGGGTCCAGGTGGCGCCGGCATCACTGCTGTGCAGGACCACGCCATCATGGCCGACCGCCCAGCCCTGGTTGGCGCTGGGGAAATGCACGGCCACCAGGTCGGAGCTGACCGGTACCTCGGCCTGGCGCCAGTTGCGGCCGGCATCGTCGGAATAAAGGATGTGCCCGCGCTGGCCCACCACCACCAGGCGCTCGCCCGCGCTAGCCAGGCCGGTCAGCGGCCCCTGGGCGGCCAGGGCGCTGGGCAGCGCCGGGGTATCCAGCGCGTCGACGAATTGGGCCGCCACCACCTGCCGGGCGAAAGGCAACGCCAGCGCGGCGGCCAGTGCGGCCAGCGCCATCCACTTGTAGATATTCATGGCTGTTTCCCGGAAAAAAAGCGCCACCGGAGGCACGCCTCACGGTGACGAAAACCACATGACAAGGATCGGTTCAGCGGATACCGGTGCCGGCCAGGGAGTCCGGCGCCCACTGCGCCTTCGACAGGGGCTCGATGTACTTGATGCCGCCGTACGGGCCGTAGATACCGGTGATGTTGTAACTGCCGGAGATGAAGTCGTAGATCATGTGGTTGTCCGCGTTCGGCGCCTGCACGTCATAGCTGTAGGCCATGTGGGCGAAGGACCCGCGGTAGAGCTGGCCATTGGCGTCATATTCGTCCGAAGCCAGGGCGATCCAGCTGTCCTCGTCTATGTAGAAGGTGCGCTTGCTGTAGATGTGGCGCTTGCCCGGCTTCAGCTTCGCCTCGACGACCCAGACGCGGTGCAGTTCCCAGCGCACCAGGTCGGGATTGATGTGGTTGGGCGTGGTGATGTCAGCGGCCTTGTCGTGATAGTTCAGCTTGTAGGTGTTGTACGGGACGTACATTTCCTTCTTGCCCACCAGGGTGAAGTCGTAACGATCGAGCGCACCGTTGAACACCCAGGCATCGTCGTACGTGGAGCTGCCGGCGGAGCCCGGGTTCGGCGTGTCGTAGGCGATGTCCGGCGCCAGCTTCACGCGACGCTGTCCGGGCAGGTACTGCCAGCCGCGACGCGACTGTTTCAGCGGGTTCACCGCGTCCTGGATCAGGATCGCCTCACCGGCGCGGCGGGCGGGCCCCTGGTAATAGAGCTTGGTCTTGAAGAACAGGTCGCTCTCTTTCGCCGGCTCGGTGCGGGCCGGGTCATACAGCGGGTATTCCAGGTAGGCGTTGCCGGTGGTCGCGAGGCTCGCGTGGCCGGAAGAGTCGACGTTCCAGGAGTCGTACTTGGTGTTGAGGGCATGCCCCTGGTAGCGCAGCAGGTGGTTCCACATGGCTTCATGGCCATCGCCCGGAATCGGGAACGGCACGCCCGGCAGGGCGTTCTCCAGCGCCACCCCGCCCTCGACCGCCCGGGTGTTCACGGCGTTCTTCGCCGTATTGTCCAGCAGCCGCTGCGGCAGGCTCACGGTACGGTGGGTCGGGTACACATCGACACGGTAGGACGGGTAGCGCTTGAGCAGTTCCTGGGTCGAGGCGGTCAGCTTGCCGGCGTACTCGGCGGCATTCTTGCCGGTGATCACCAGCTTCGGCGCTTCGCCGGCGAAGGGGTCGGGGCGGAACGAGCTGCCTTGCTTGAAGCCGGCCGGAGGGGTGGTCAGGCCACCCTGGTATTCGGGGATGCTGCCATCGGCATTGCCGGCTTTCTCCGCGCCGACCGCGGTCAGGGTGGTGCCGAGCTTGGCGGCGAGGTCCGGGGTTACGGCCGCGTGGGCGGCACTGGTCACGGCCACGGCGAGCGTGGTGGCCAGAAGGGATTTGAGTTTCATCGGTGTTCTCCTGCGATCAGGCAGTGGTTCGATCAGAAGGTCGTTTTGAAGGTCAGGGTGACCATGCCGCGATCCTTGAGCTGCGACGGTGTGCCGGCAAATGCCGTGGGTTGGCCCGGCGTGCAGTTGTACATGCCGTTGGCTCCGGGGCTGGCACCTTCGCCCTGGATGCCGCCTGCGGGGCCCGTCCCGGCCGCGCTGCAGGTGTCGAAAGGCCCGAAGTTGTCCACGTACTTCAGGTCGAAGCGGTACTGGTTGCGCACGTCCATGCCGACGCCGACCGAGTAGCTGCCGGAGTCCTCGTTGCCGCCCAGTTGCACGGCCGAGTTGCCCTCGAGGCCGACGTTGTAGCTGATGGGCAGGTACATATCGATGCCGGGGAAGACCTGGTACCAGGTCGGGTTGAAGTTGACGCCCAGGACGTAGTTGTCCCTGGTGACCTTGTCGACGCCGCGGTACCAGCTTTCGCCCTTGAACAGCTGCTCGTTCTCGGTCACGTCCAGCCAGCGGCTGTAGGCGAGTTCGACCAGCAGCGAGGAGGCATCCCAGACCGGCGTGTCGCCGAAGGTGGTCAGGCCGTTGAGCACCGCATGCAGCGTGTTGCCACGGGCCACGGCGTTGTCGCCGTCGAAGCTGGAAATGAAGCCGGGCAGTCCAGCCGCCGCGCCTGCCGGGTTGACAGTCGCCGGGATGCTGGCCAGCGGCATGTTCTCGCGGTAGTTCAGGTCGAAGCCGACGCTGACGCCCCCGATGCTCTTGGACAGGCTGATGCCGTAGATATCGATGTCGTCGACATAGAACTGGTTGTAGCTGCCG
>RCUL01000207.1_pt1 | contig 44238 bp, 32 predicted proteins | sample 2167521 | NCBI WGS metagenome assembly RCUL01 (sample SAMN09932745, study PRJNA488358) | compost metagenome | feature: garden; material: soil; isolation source: compost soil in acetic acid-enriched culture | place: Germany: Experimental Botanical Garden Goettingen | collected 2016-01-27
GGACCGAAGTCACCGAAGAGGGCTTCCAGGGCGGGCCGGTGATGCCCGATGCCTACCAGGGCTCGGCCGCCGACATCCAGCAGCTGCGCCAGAACATCGAGCGGGCCAACATCGTCGGCAGCCTGGTGGCCCGCGACTTCAAATCAAGCATGCTCATCGTGCCGCTGCTCGACCAGGCCTCGGCGACCGGCGCCGGCATCGACTACCACGGGTTCTCGGTCAAGCTCGAGCAATTGCGCGCGCACTACGAAGCGGGTGGTGTCTATAAGCTGCACGTGATCGGCTTCGCCAAGCTGATGGGCGACCTGATCGACGGGCTGCTGCAGGTGATGCTGTTCTTCGCCCTGGCGGTGCTGACCACGCTGCTGATCATCTACCTCTACACCCGCTGCGTGCGCAGCACCTTGCTGGTGGTGCTGTGCTCGTTGACGGCGGTGGTCTGGCAGCTGGGTATCGTCGCCTGGCTGGGCTATGCCATCGACCCGTATTCGATCCTGGTGCCGTTCCTGATCTTCGCCATTGGCGTGTCCCACGCGGCGCAGAAGATGAACGGCATCATGCAGGACATCGGTCGCGGCACCCACCGGCAAATCGCTGCGCGCTACACCTTCCGGCGCCTGTTCGTCGCCGGCGTTACCGCCTTGCTGGCCGATGCGGTGGGTTTTGCCGTGCTGATGCTGATCGATATCCCGGTGATCCAGGACCTGGCGATTACCGCCAGCATCGGCGTCGCCGTGCTGATCTTCACCTCGCTGCTGTTGATGCCGGTGGCGCTGTCGTACGTGGGCGTCGGGCGCAAGGCGGCGGAACGGGCCTTGCGTATCGACCTGCGCGCGGCCGAGCACCGTGGCTTCGGCAAACTCTGGGACGTGCTCGACCGCTTCACCGAACGCAAATGGGCCAGCGCCGCGGTGCTGGTGGCCGCATTGCTCGGTGCCGGCGGTTTCTGGCTGAGCCTGCAACTGAAGATCGGCGACCTCGACAGCGGTGCCCCGGAGCTGCACGCCGACTCGCGCTATAACCGCGACAACGCCTACATCACCAGCCATTACGCGCTGTCCAGCGACACCTTTGCGGTGATGATCAAGACCGCCCCGGAAGGCTGCCTGCGCTACCAGACCCTGGTGCTCGCCGACCGCCTGGCCTGGGCGCTACAGCAGAACCCGCAAGTGCAGACCACCCTGTCGCTGACCAACGCGGTCCGGCAGATAACCGCAGGCACCTACGAGGGCAACCCCAAGCTGAGCAGCATCCAGCGCAACCAGGACGTGCTCAACTACGCCGCCCAGCAAGCCTCGGTCAATGCCCCGGAACTGTTCAACAACGATTGCTCGCTGATGCCGGTGATCGCCTACCTCAAGGACCACAAGGCCGACACCCTCGATCAGGTGGTGGCGATTGCCGAGCGCTTTGCCCAGGCCAACAGCGGCGAGGATCGCCAGTTCCTGCTGGCGGCCGGCAGCGCCGGGATCGAGGCGGCGACCAATATCGTGGTGCGCGACGCCAACCGCAGCATGCTGTTGCTGGTGTACCTGGCAGTGACGCTGTTCTGCCTGATCACCTTCCGCAGCTGGCGCGCGACCCTGGTGGCGGTATTGCCACTGATGCTCACCTCGGTGCTGTGCGAGGCGCTGATGGTGACCATGGGTATTGGCGTCAAGGTCGCCACCTTGCCGGTGATCGCCCTGGGCGTGGGCATTGGCGTGGATTACGCGCTGTACCTGCTCAGCGTGCAGTTGCATTACCAGCGCCAGGGCCTGTCGCTGGCCCAGGCCTACAAGAATGCCGTGGCCTTTACCGGCCGGGTGGTGGGCCTGGTCGGCATCACCCTGGCCGCCGGGGTGGTGGGCTGGGCCTGGTCGCCGATCAAGTTCCAGGCCGACATGGGCATCCTGCTGACCTTCATGTTCCTCTGGAACATGCTCGGTGCGCTGATCCTGATCCCGGCGCTGTCGCACTTCCTGTTGCCCGCCAGCAAGGCACGGGCGCCTTCACCCAGCCCCACGGACGTCGAGGGGCTGCACGTCAACAACCCAAAAGCCGAGTGTTCATCGCATGTCTGATTACCTACCACCGTTGCGCGACATGGATTTTCTGTTCAACGAAGTATTCGACATCCCCGGCCAGTGGGCGCGGATCCCGGCCCTCGCCGAGCAGGTCGATAGCGACACCGCGCGGGCAATTCTCGAGCAGGCCGGCAAGCTCATCGCCCAGCAGGTGGCGCCGCTCAACCGCAGTGGCGACGAGCAGGGTTGCCGCTGGCACGAGGGCCGGGTGACGACCCCGGACGGTTTTGCCCAGGCCTATCGCAATTACGCCGAAGACGGCTGGGTCGGCGTGGCCGGGGCCAGCGAATACGGCGGCATGGGCATGCCCAAGGTCATTGCCGCCCAGGTCGAGGAGATGCTCAACGCCGCCAACCTGTCATTCGCCCTCTACCCGATGCTCACCGCCGGGGCCTGTCTGTCGCTGCTCAATCACGCCAGCGAGACGCTCAAGGCGCGCTTCCTGCCGCCTATGTATGAAGGGCGCTGGTCGGGGTCGATGTGCCTGACCGAACCTCATGCCGGCACCGACCTGGGGCTGATCCGTACCCGTGCCGAACCTGCGGCCGATGGCAGCTACCGGATCACTGGCACGAAAATCTTCATCACCGGCGGCGAGCAGGACCTGACCGAGAACATCATTCACCTGGTGCTGGCCAAGCTGCCGGATGCACCGGCCGGCGCCAAGGGCATCTCGCTGTTCCTGGTACCCAAGCTGATGGTCGAGGAAGACGGCGGGTTGGGCCAGGCCAACGCGGTGAGTTGCGGCTCCATCGAGCACAAGATGGGTATCAAGGCTTCGGCCACCTGCGTGATGAACTTCGACGGCGCTACCGGCTACCTGGTGGGCGAGGCCAATAAAGGTCTCAACGCCATGTTCACGATGATGAACTACGAGCGCCTGGGCGTGGGTATCCAGGGCCTGGCGTTGGGCGAGCGCTCGTACCAGAACGCCGTTGCCTATGCCCGCGAACGCCTGCAAAGCCGCGCATCTACCGGGCCGCAGGCGCCTGAACAGGCGGCCGACCCGATCATCGTGCACCCGGATGTACGGCGCATGCTGCTGACCATGAAGGCGCTGAACGAAGGCGGGCGGGCGTTCTCCACCTACGTTGCACTGCAACTGGACCTGGCCAAGTACAGTGAAAACGCCGATGAGCGTGCCCAGGCCGAAGCACGGGTGGCGCTGCTGACCCCGGTGGCCAAGGCATTTTTGACCGATATGGGCCTGGAAACCACCGTGCACGGTCAACAGGTGTTCGGCGGCCACGGTTACATTCGCGAATGGGGCCAGGAGCAGCTGATTCGCGATTGCCGTATCACCCAGATCTACGAAGGCACCAATGGCATCCAGGCCCTGGACCTGCTCGGGCGCAAGCTGGTTGCCGACGGTGGCCGCAGCTACGCGGCGCTGGCGCAGGAGATCAAGGCATTTGCCCAGGCTCTGACGCCGTCACGCGCCGAGTTCAAGACGCCGTTGTTGCTCGCGCTGGCCAACCTGGACGACCTGACCGCCTGGGTGCTCGATCGCGCCCAGGGCAACCCCCAGGAAATCGGCGCGGCGGCGGTGGAGTATCTGCAAGTGTTTGGCTACACGCTGTATGCCTACTTGTGGGCACAGATGGCTGACGTCGTCCTGGATCAGCACGGCACCTTCTACCAGAGCAAGCTGGGCACCGCACGCTTCTATTTTGCGCGCTTGCTGCCGCGCATCCATTCGCTCAGCGCCAGCGTCAAGGCCGGCAGCCAAAGCCTGTACCTGCTGAAGGCCGAGCAACTGTGAAGGACGCGCCCATGACCACCACCCGCATCATGCAACCGGCCCCCGGGGCCTACAGCTACCCGTTGCTGATCAAGCGCCTGCTGCTGTCAGGCGTGCGCTATCAGCCCAGCCAGGAAATCGTCTACGCCGACAAACTGCGCTACAGCTATACCACCTTGCTCGAACGCATCCAGCGCCTGGCCAATGTGCTCACCCGGGCCGGAGTCAAACCCGGCGACACCGTGGCCTTGCTCGACTGGGACAGCCACCGCGCGCTGGAGTGCTTCTTTGCCGTGCCGATGCTCGGCGCGGTGCTGCATACCGTCAACGTGCGGCTGTCACCCGAGCAGGTGCGCTACACCATGAACCATGCCGAGGATCACCTGGTGCTGGTGCATGACGACTTTGTGCCGCTGATCGTCCAGTTGCGCGACCAGTTGCCGACGGTAAAAGGCTACATCCGCCTGAGCGACGGCGTTGATATCAGCAGTGAACTGCCACTGCTGGGCGAGTACGAAACACTGCTGGCCGGCGCGGGCACGCACTTCGACTTCGCCGATTTCGACGAGAACTCGATGGCGACCCTGTTCTACACCACCGGCACCACCGGCAACCCCAAGGGCGTGTACTTCAGCCATCGCCAGCTGGTGCTGCACACCCTCAACGAACTGGGCACCTTCGCTGCCTGCGGGGGCGAGCCGTTGCTGCGCTCGGGCGATGTGTACATGCCCATTACGCCGATGTTCCATGTGCATGCCTGGGGAGTGCCCTACGTGGCCACGGCCCTGGGCATCAAGCAGGTCTATCCCGGCCGTTACGAACCCAACCAGCTGGTGAGGCTGATGCGTGAAGAGCAGGTGACCTTTTCGCACTGCGTGCCGACCCTGTTGCAGATGATGCTCGACTGCGAAGAAGGCCGGCGCACCGACCTCAGTGGCTGGAAAATGCTGCTGGGCGGCAGCGCACTCACCCAGGGCCTGGCGGCGCGGGCCAGCGCCAGGGGCATTCGCGTGCACTGCGGTTATGGCATGTCCGAGACCTGCCCGTTGCTCAGCGTCACCCGCCTCAGCGCTGAAGACCTGGCGCTGCCCATGCAAGCGCAACTGCCCTTGCGCATCAACGCCGGGGTGCCGATCCCGCTGGTTGACCTGCGCATCGTCGACGAACAAGGCGAAGACGTTGCCCATGATGGCGAATGCCTCGGCGAAATCGTCGTCCGCGCGCCATGGCTGACCCAGGGCTACCTCAAGGAGCCGGAGCAGGGTGCCGCACTCTGGGCCGGCGGCTGGCTGCACACCGGCGACATGGCCTGCATCAATGAGCGCGGCATGCTGCAGATCCGCGACCGGATCAAGGACGTGATCAAGACCGGCGGCGAATGGATCAGTTCGGTGGAGCTGGAAAGCCTGATCAGCCAGCACAGCGGGGTCGATTCGGTGGCGGTGGTCGGGGTGGCCGATGCGCAATGGGGCGAGCAGCCCCTGGCCCTGGTGGTCTGCGTAGCCGGTGTCGAGCTGGACCAGCCAGCGCTGGCTCGGCACCTGCAGCCTTTCGTCGACAGCGGTCACCTGAACAAATGGGCAATCCCGCGGCTGGTGCGCTTTGTCAGCGAGATTCCGAAAACCAGTGTCGGCAAGATCGACAAGAAGCTGATTCGCCAACGCCACTGCAGGGCCTGAACATAGCGTGTGGGTATTTTGACGTGCCCCGCGATGGGTTTGACTGGCCTCATCGCGGGGCAAGCCCGCTCCTACTGTCAGACTTCGGTCAGGTCCGAGGTTAGCGGCTGGACGGCATTGATGCAGTGCAGTTGTTGGTCAGCCAGGTCCTGGGCCAGGGCCACCATGGTCATGGTCGGGTTCCACGAACCGCTGGCCGGCCACAGCGCGCCGCCGGTGACGTAGACGTTTTCCACGCCATGGGGACGGTAATCCAGGCCAACGACGCCTTCGTCCTTGTCGCCAATCCACAGCGTCGAGCCTTCGTGCACCAGCCCGGCCACCCGGCGCTCGGGAATGCTTGGCCGCTCGCTGGTCCAATGGCCCAGGTTCGGGTCGCCATGCCAGTATTCGACCTTGCCCTCGGGGGCAAACACCCGTTCCATCATCTGGAAGGTCCCTTGATCCATGGTGTCCCAGGTTTGCCGATCGGTTTCGCTGGCCAGCACCTGCAGGTTGACGTTGGTGGTGGGGTCGGCCTGGCCGTTGAGGTGGAAGTGGTTTTCCGGGTTGCGGAAGTCGATCTCGCCGAGCACGGCGCAAACGAACACCAGGTAATCCTTCGACGATTCCAGTTGTGCCATGGATGCGGTGGCCACCACGTCAGGCATGTAGCGCGCGGCTTTCTGCGCGTTCTTTGCAGGCTCGCGGTCAGACAGCACCGACAGCTGCACGTGGTACTGCATGCCGTTGTCCTGGTTCTTGCCGGCCAGGTAGATCGCCGCCAGTTCCAGCTCGGCCAGCTTGGCGGCGAACGGGTAGTCCTTGCGCGGCACCCGCGCCACCACCGAGGTGATGAAGTGCGCGGTAAAGCGATCGCCAGCACGCTTGACCTGCGGGAACGAGTTCATCAGCAAGGTCGCCGGCGGCAGGGTGCCCATGGCCAGGATCAGCTTGGCATTGCCGATGTTGACCACCCCGCGCGAGGTTTGCAGCGCAGTGGCCACGCCATCCTGCTGGTGGATACGTTCGACAATGCACTCGGTAATGATGCGCAGCGGGCTGCCGGTGCCGGCGGCGGCAAGGTCGGCCTGTTTGCCCGCCAGTTCCATGATCGAGGCCGGGGTCGAAAACTTGGCGAAGTCAACGCCGCCAGCACGGTCGGCAGCGGCGGCGAGTGGCGCCGGTAGCCAGCGCGTGGCCGAGTCGATCTTGCCGATGTTGTGCTCGAGCATATTCTGCAACTCAAGCTGCAGGGTGCCGTAGACCGGGCGCTGCTCGGTTACATGGGCGCGCACCTGCGGGTCGAGCTGGGTGTCGATCTTGTCGGCCGGGATCACGTTGAGCAGCCTCTCGGCCGACTCGAAGCGGGCCTCGGCGGCAGCGATGGTCTGCTCGGGCCAGAAGGCCATTTCATCTTTGGTTGGCCGTGGGCACCAGGCACTCCACATGATGCTGCGCCCGCCAAAGAACGGCACCATGCCGTGCTGCCAGCCGATGTTGCCCGGTGGCTGGTTGGCGGTGCGGGCCGAGAGGGTCCAGGGGAAGGTTTCGGAAAAGCCACCGAGGGTTTTCTGGTAGGGGATCGGCAGGTTCTGGAAGTGCTCGGGGAGGAAGAACGGCCCGCGTTCGACCATCAGGATCCGCGCCTTGGGGTTGCTGCTCAGGATCCGCTCGGCGAAGGCCAGGGAGCAGAAGCCGGTACCGATAATGATGAAGTCGAACTGCTCCTCTTCGCGGACCTGTTTCCAGGCGGACTCGGAGAGAAAGAACACATGGTCCAGCACCTTCTGTGCGTTGGGTGTTTGTGGGCCGGGGGTGGGGTAGCCATGACCGAAATTGGTCGAACTGGTGACTGCGCTCATTGTTGCCTCCAATCATTGTTGGCAGAGGGTCTATCGTCCTTGTACCGCAGTTGCATCCCGCGAACGCGGGGATGCGCTGGTGCGCTGCTAACGCTAGCAGAGCAAAGTGGCATTTCAAGATCACTTGGTCGGGGTGGGAAGGGTCATGCAGTCCAGCCGGATGGACCGGCATCCGACTTCCGGATGGCCGAAAAGATTGATAGCATCCGGCCATAACCGCAAGGATGCAGCAACATGAAGCGATCAGCGTGGTGGATGGTGCTGGTGATGGCCAGCGGATGGGCTCAGGCCGCAACGGACCCTGACCCGTTGCTCGAAGGTGCTACCTCCACCGCCAGCGAGGTCCGTGGCGTGTTGCGGGCGCGCTCCCAGGCGCTGTTGGCCAGTGAACTGGCCGGGCGGGTGGTGGAAATACCCTATGCCGAAGGCCAATCGTTCAATAAGGGCGATGTGCTGGTGCGCTTCGACTGCAGCGCCTACCAGGCGCAGCAGAGTGCTGCCGGTGCTGCGGTGCGAGCCACCCGTGAAGAGCTGCGCAACAAGCAGCAACTGGCTGCGCTCAATTCAGTAGGGCGTTTCGAGGTGGCCCTGGCCGAGGCCCGCCAGGCCCAGGCTCAGGCTGAAGCCCAGGTGTACCAGGTGCAGGTTCAGCGTTGCCAGGTCAAGGCCCCTTTCGATGGGCAGGTGGTCGCCCGCAAGGTCCAGGCCCATGAAAGTGTCGCCAGTGGCACGCCACTGCTGGAGATCGTCGACAACCGCTCCCTGGAAGTCCACCTGTTGGTGCCCTCGCGCTGGCTGGGGCGGCTCAAGCCGGAGCAGAAGTTCAGCTTTACCCCCGACGAAACCGGCAAACCCCTCGATGCCTCGGTCAAGCGCCTCGGCGCTCGGATTGATGAAGGCAGCCAGACCTTGTTGTTGATCGGCACGCTGCCGGCCAACAGCCCGGGCTTGCTGGCGGGAATGAGCGGTACCGCGCATTTTGCCGACCAGCCATGAACGCCCCCGTCCCGGGTGTGCTCGAACAACTGCTGGCCCATTACCTGGGCCTGGAGCGCCAGGCCCGGGCCGCTGCCACGGTCGAGGCCCTGGCTTTCGCCATGGTCAACGATGGCCAGGCATTGTTCGGCTACCGCCATGCCGTGTTGCTGATCGCTGGCAAGGTCCGGGCGCTCACCGGCATCAGTGTGGTCGAACCCAATGCGCCGTTCGTGGCGTTCATCGAGCGTGCGGTCGGCTGCCTGGAAGCCGCTAAGCACTTGGCCAATGCCGCGCCGGTGCGCGCCCAGGCGCTGGATGCCGCCAGCCGCGAGGACTGGCAGGCACTGTCGGCGGCCGAAGCGTTCTGGCTACCGCTCAAGGACCGTCGAGGTGAAGTGTTCGGCGGCCTCTGGCTGGCCCGCGACACGCCCTGGAGCGAGGCTGAACAAGCACTGCTGGTGCAGTTGGGGGATTGCTACAGCCATGCCTGGCGGGCCTTGCAGCCTGGCAAGCCGTGGCGCCTGCGCTGGCCGCTACGGACCCGCTGGGCGCTTGCCAGCATCGTGCTGCTGTTGCTGTTCGTGCCTGTGCGCCAGTCGGTGCTGGCGCCGGCCGAAGTCGTGCCGCGCAACGGCCAGGTGGTGGCGGCGCCACTGGATGGGGTGATCGCCGAGTTCCTGGTCAAACCCAACCAGCGCGTGACCATCGGCCAGCTGTTGCTGCGCTTTGACGCCACCAGCCTCAAGGCGCAGGCGGATGTGGCTGAACGCACCCTCGGCGTCGCCGAGGCCGAACTCAAGGCCAATACCCAGCGGGCCTTCTCCGATGCCGAATCCGGTGCCCGGCTTGACCTGCTGGCCGCACGGGTCGAACAGAAACGCGCTGAATACGACTACGCCCGCGATCTGCTGGCGCGCACTGAAGTGCGTGCCGAACGCGAGGGCATCGCAGTTTTTGCAGACGCCCAGCGCTTAACCGGCAAACCGGTGCAAACCGGTGAACGCCTGCTGGAAATCGCCGACCCGGCCGAGGCCGAACTGCGTATCGAATTGCCCGTTGCCGATGCCATCGACCTAGCACCGGGCGCCGAGGTGGCGCTGTTTCTCGATAGCGATCCGTTGCATCGTCATAGCGCACAGCTTGAACGCGCCGCCTATCAGGCCCAGACCACGCCGGCCGGGCAGCTGGCCTACCGGCTGGACGCACGCTTCAGTGCCGGGCCACCGCGGATCGGCTTGCGTGGCACGGCCAAGGTCTTCGGTCAGCGCGCCCCGCTGGCCCTGTACCTGTTGCGCCGACCGTTGGCGGCGCTGCGCCAGGCGGTGGGGGTGTGAGCCTGCCCGCCCTGCGCCCGGACCTGCAGCTCTCGTCCAGCTCAGCGGGGCTGGACGGCGCGCCACAATGGACCCTGGCCGACCCGTTGCGCGGGCGCTATTTCAAGCTCGGTGCCCCGGCAATGCGCCTGTTGCGCCACTGGGCACTGGGCGACCCGGCACAAGTCCTGGCCGCCGCTAATAGCGAAGCGGGGGTGCCGTTGCCGGCGGCGGCCGTGGAAGAATTGCTGCGCTTCTTGCGTGGCCACGACCTGGTCACGCCCGGCGATGATGAACAACGCGGCAGCTACGCGCTCAAGGCCGCGAACCAGCGCCAGGGGATCTGGACCCAGCTGCTGCACAAGTACCTGTTTTTCCGCATTCCGCTCTGGCGCCCGGATGCCTTCCTCAATCGCACCTGGCCGTGGCTGGCGCGCTTCGGGCCCAGGCTTCTGCGCTATGGCCTGCCGCTGGTACTGGGGCTGGGGGTCTTGCTGGTGATGCGTGACTGGGAGCGCTTTCTGGCGACCTTTCCGCACCTGCTCAGCCTCGGCGGCGTGATCGCCTTCGCCATCGCCCTGGGTTTCGCCAAGCTGTGTCACGAGTTCGGTCACGCCTACATGGCCAAACGCGCCGGCTGCCGGGTGCCGAGCATGGGCCTGGCGTTCATGGTGCTGTTACCGATGCTGTATACCGACGTCAGCGATGCCTGGCGCGTGCAGGATCGCCGCACCCGGCTGCTGATCGGCGCCGGCGGAGTCCTTGCCGAGCTGCTGTTGGCCTGCATTGCCTTGCTGGCCTGGTCGTTGCTGCCGGACGGCGCAGGGCGCACGGCGGCCTTCATGCTGGCCACCGCCACCTGGCTTACCACCCTGGCAATCAACCTCAATCCGTTGATGCGCTTTGACGGATACTTCCTGCTCAGTGACCTGTGGGCGGTGGACAACCTGCAGGGCCGGGCCTACGCCCTGTGCCGCTGGCATCTGCGCGAGGCACTGTTCGGCTATCGCGAGCCGGCCCCCGAACCCTGGTCGGCCGGCATGCGTCGGCGCCTGCTGGTCTGGGGCTATGCCTCGTGGCTATGGCGGGCCGTGCTGTTCTTTGGCATCGCTTTGGCGGTCTATCACCTGTTCTTCAAGGTGTTGGGTATTTTCCTGATGCTGGTGGAGCTGGTCTGGTTTATCGGTTTGCCGGTCTGGCGCGAAGGCCGGCACTGGTGGCAACAGCGTGAGCAGGCCCAACCCAGGCGGGTGATGCTGCTAGGGCTGGGGCTTCTGGCATTGCTGGCGGTGTTGCTGGTGCCCTGGCGCAGTGACGTCGAAGCACCGGCGATGCTCGAGGCATCGCGCAGCAGCGCGTTGCATGCGCCGACGGCGGCGCGTATCCGCCAGGTGCGGGTGCATGACGGCCAGCGCGTGGCGAAGGATGAGCTGCTGGTGGAGCTGGAGTCCCCGGACCTGGATTCGCGCCTGCGCATCATTCGCCGCGAAATCGAGATTCTGCAGTTGCAGTTGCGTCGTCAGGCCGGGCGCAGCGAAACCGCTGGCGACAGTGGCATCCTTGAGCAGCGCCTGGCCGAGGCTGTTGCCGAGTACCGCGGCTTTGTCGCCCAACGTGAACGGCTGAAGCTGCGCGCACCGCATGCCGGGATCGTGCGCGATCTGCTCGGCGATCTGGGGCCGGGCCGCTGGGTGGCGGCGCGCTTGCCCCTGGCCGAAGTGGTGGAGCAGGGCACGCGCCTGCGCGGCTACCTGGCCGAAGCCGATCTGTGGCGGGTCCAGCCCGGTGCGCCCGGGCGCTTTGTCGCAGACGACCCGTTGCGCGCCTCGCTGAAAGTGCAGCTGGATGATATCGACACCACCGGAGTCGCCTATATTGACCAGGAAGCGCTGGTTTCCGAGCATCGGGGGCCAATTGCCGTGCGCCGCGATGAGGACAACCGCGCCCAGCCATTGCAGGCGCAATACGGGGTGCGGTTTACCCTTCAAGACGGCGCGCAAACAGGTGTTTCACAGCCTGTCCGTGGCCTTGTGGTGCTTGAAGGTAGTGGCGAATCGCTGGTGGCGACGGCCTGGCGACGAGTAGCCGCACTAGGTGTAAGGGAAAGTGGATTTTAAGCGTGCGATTGTTCAACAATTGGACTAATCTGCCATCAGTTTAATGCCACACTGATCAGCCGATCATTTTGCTCCAGGTCCAAGCGTTCCAACCAAACAGGGAAGTTTGCGTTCATGATGAAGTTCGCGGTGTCCCTTCGAGGGATGGAAGCTGCCGACCTGGATTTCCTGCGGATGCTCTACGCCAGCACTCGCAGCGAGGAAATGGCCCCTAGCGGCTGGTCTGCCGAGGCCATTGCGGTCTTTCTCGACCAGCAGTTCCAGGCTCAGCACCAGTACTATCAAGTACATTTTCACGACGCCGAATTCTACCTCATCGAACAAGACGGGCAGCCCATCGGCCGCTTGTACCTGTTCTGGGGCCAGACCACCCTCAACCTCATCGATATCGCCCTGCTGCCGGCTTGCCGCGGCCAGGGGCTTGGCACCCGCTTGCTCACGGACCTGCTCCAGCGCGCCGATGAACGCGGGCTGGCCGTCGAGTTGTCGGTCGAGCCCTACAACCCGGCGCTGCGCTTGTATGCCCGGTTCGGTTTTGAGGCCATCAATACTTCCGGTGTCTATCTGCGCATGCGCCGCCAGGCACCGGTGTGCGCCGACAGGATTGCCTCATGAGCGAACAGAATCTCTACCTCATCCCCAGCCGCGACGAACTGGCCCAGGCACCCGTGCAGGGTTTCGTACTCTGGCTCGCCGCGGACCAGGCGCTGCCGCTGACGTTGCTGCAAGTGCTCGACGGTACGCCGATGAGCGCGCGTTATGAATGCTATAGCGCGGTTTTTGCCTTGCCTCCCGCCGTGCGGCTGCCCCAGGCGGTGTATCGCCTGGGTGGCCCGGCGGGGCAGCAGTGGGTGTTGCTGATGACCCCGACACTGCCTGAGGCAGACGGGCGCCACACCCTCGAAGTGGTGATCCATCGCGAATGCCAAGCACCGCCCCAGGCGGTCTGCGGCTAGGCCCGAGATTCCAACAACGCAACGTAAGGAAATGCCCGATGAGCGAACCATTTCTCGGTGAAATCAAGATGTTCGGCGGCAATTTCGCGCCTCGCGGATATGCCCTCTGCCAGGCCCAGATCCTGCCTATCGCGCAGAACGCGGCGCTGTTTTCGATCCTTGGCACGATCTACGGCGGCAATGGCCAGAACACCTTCGGCCTGCCGGACCTGCGCGGGCGTAGCCCGATTGGAACCGGGCAGGGGCCGGGCCTGAGCGATATCGATCTGGGCGAGGTGGGCGGGGTCGAGAACATTGCCTTGACCTACAACCAGCTGCCGAGTCACGGCCATGCGCAGGTGATCTCGACGGTTGGCGGCAGCAGCGACGTGGGCAGCGAATCGTTGTACCTGGCGCGCGCGGCCGATACCGCCGGCAACACCGTGAACATCTACGGTAGCGACATGACCGGTGCGGTGACCCTGGCCCCCAACTCGCTGAGCCTGGCCGGCGGCGGCCAGCCATTCGGCAACCGTAATCCGTACCTGGGCGTCACCTACATCATTGCGCTAGAAGGCACCTTCCCTACGCGTAGCTGATCAGCGCAGTTCGGTGGCGGCCCCGCTGGGCCGCCGCCACTTTCCACCGTTTGCTGCCTGTGGGCAGGGCGGTTGCACAGCAGGAGGCGGGGCATGAAGTTCATCGAGCGATTCAAGCGTCAGGCGGCGCAGCAATCCACGCCACTTGCGGGCAGCGGCCAGGCACCATTGCTGTTCGCCCTGGAGCCGCGGATCATGTTCGATGCCTCCGTAGCGGTCGTTGCCCAGGAGGCCGTGGCCGAGGCGACAGCCGAGCCGGCCAAGGACAGCGCTTCTGCCGAGCACAACGCACAGGCTGCGCCGGCCTCCGCCGACATTGGCAGCCAACAGGCCGGACAACGCCACGAAGTGGTGTTCGTCGATGGCCAGGTCAAGGACTCGCAACAGTTAATCAACGGCCTGCCTGCCGGCACCGAGGTGGTAATCCTCGACCCGAGCAAGGACGGCCTGCAACAGATGGCCGACTACCTGAAAGGGCGCGACGGCCTGGATACCATCCACCTGCTGTCCCACGGGGCATCGGGCACCGTACAGCTCGGCAATGTCTGGCTCGACAGCAGCAACCTGGCCGAGCACAGCGCAGCCCTGCAAGGCATCGGCTCGGCGCTCAAGGCCGATGGCGACCTGATGCTGTATGGCTGTCGCGTCGGCAAGGACAGCGCCGGCCAGGCGTTCGTCGATCAGCTGGCGGCGTTGACCGGCGCCGATATCGCGGCCTCCGTCGATGACACCGGGGCCCAGGCCCTGGGCGGCAACTGGACCCTGGAGCGCAGCAGCGGGGTGCTGCAAAGCGCCTCCCTGGGCACCCAGTTGAGCGGCTACCAGAGCCTGCTGGCCACCAGCTTCAGCTCCGGTTCTACCGCTACCTTTCCGGCGCCGCTGTTCGGTGTGCGTACCGTGGCGGGCGATTTTGACGGTGATGGCGATGCCGACATCCTCTACCAGACCGGCGGCAACGGTACGGCCTGGCAGTATGCGCGCAGCAACGGCGACGGCACCTTTACCCTCCTGGCCCAGGCCGCCTCGCCCTTTGCCGGCCTGAGCCTGGGCGACACCGCGGGTAACAACGTGTTCGCCGAGGATTTTGACGGCGATGGCGATATCGACCTGCTGGTCGGGGTGAACGGCGGCCAAGGCAACTACTTTCGCAACGACGGTGGCAGTTTCAGCAGCCAATCGAACGCCACCTTTCCGTCGCTGAGTTTCGCCGTGCGCATGGTAGTGGGCGACTACGACAACGACGGCGACGCCGACATCCTCTACCAGACCGGCGGCAATGGCTCGGCGTGGCAGTATGCGCTCAACAATGGCAACGCTACCTTCACCCACATGGCCCAGGCCGTTTCGCCGTTTGCCGGCCTGAGCTTCGCCGACCACAACAGCAACGCCTACCGGGTCGGCGATTTCGACGGTGACGGTGATCTGGACATCCTCACCGGGGTCAACGGCGCCACCGGCAACTACTACCGCAACGACGGCGGCAGCTTCAGCAGCCAGTCGAGCGCCACCTTCCCGGCACCGGTCTTTGGTGCGCGCCTGGTGGTGGGCGACTTCGACAGCGACGGCGATACCGACATCCTCTACCAGACCGGCGGCAACGGCACGGCCTGGCAGTATGCGCGCAGCAATGGCGACGGCACGTTCAGCATCATGGCCCAGGCCGCTTCGCCGTTTGCCGGCGTGAGCCTGACCGACACCAGCGGCACCAACTACCGGGTCGCCGATTTCGACGGCGACGGTGACGTCGACCTGTATGCCGGGATCAACACCTCCACCGGCACCTACGTCATTCAGAACGACCGCCCGCCCATCGTGGTCAGCTCCACCCCGAGCGACAACGGGGTGAACGTTTCGCCCACGGCCAACATCGTGCTGACCTTCAACGAAAGTGTGGTCAAGGGCAGCGGCAACCTCTATATCGTGCGCACCTCCGACAACGCCATTGTCGAAACCATTGCAGTCGGCAGTGGGCAGATCACCGGTTCCGGCTCGACCTGGACCATCGACCCGTCGATCACCCTGGCGATGGGGACCGGCTACGCCATTCGCTTCGACAGCAAGACCTTCGCCGACCTCGATGGCGCGATTTTCAAGGGCATCAAGAACAACACCACGCTGAACTTCACCACCCTCAGCAATGCCGTGCCGGTGGTCGGCAACCTCAATGGCGATTCGGTCGGTTTCAACGAAGGCGGCACTGCGGTGCTGATCGATGCTGGTAGCAATGCCACCCTCAGCGATGCCGATTCGGCGGACTTCAACGGCGGCAACGTCACCGTAGCGATCGTCGCCAACGGCGTGGCGGGGGAGGACGTGCTCAGTGTCCACAACCAGGGCTCGGGTGCCGGCCAGATCGGCGTATCGGGCAGCAACATCACCTATGCCGGCGTGACCATCGGCACCTGGGCCGGCGGCACCGGGGGCAGCAACCTGGTCATCAGCCTCAACGCCAGCGCGACGCCCGCCGTCGTCGAAGCGCTGCTGCGCAACCTGACCTACAGCAACAGCAATACCGGTGACATCGCCAGCGCCAGCCGGACCGTGCGCGTCACCGTCAACGATGGCGACGGCGGTACCAGCAGCAACGCCAACGTCACCGTCGCCATCACCGCGATCAACGATGCGCCGACGGTAGTGGCGACGCCGAACAACCCGACCTTTACCGAGGGCGGTGGCGCGGCGGACCTGTTCAGCGGCGTCACCGTCAGTGCGCTGGAGGCGGGGCAGAATATCGACCAGTTGATCCTCACGGTCGGCAACCTGGGCAATGGCAGCGACGAGCTGCTGGTGGTCGACGGCACCACCATTGTCCTGCTCAACGGCACGACCGGCACCACCGCCAGCAATAGCATGAGCTACCTGGTGAACATTACCGGCAGCACCGCTACCGTGACCCTGAGCAAGGTTGGCGGTATCACCACGGCGGCGACTCAGACCCTGGTCGACGGCCTGGCCTACCGCAACAGCAGCCAGACCCCTGACACCACCAGCCGGGTGGTGACCCTGACCAGCATCCGCGACACCGGCGGCACCAGCAATGGCGGCGTCGACACCCAGGTGCTGGCGATCGCCAGCACAGTGACGGTGGTGGCGGTCAACGATGCGCCGACGCTGTCCGGCGGGCCGTACGCACTGCCCGGCACCGACGAGAACACAACGACCTCCGGCGTGCTGGTCTCGACCATCCTCGGCGGGCTGACCTATGCAGATGACGATGCCGGTGCGCTGTCCGGGATTGCCCTGACCGGTAGTAGCGGCAACGGCACCTGGCAGTACTCCACCGATGGCCTGACCTGGAACGCGGTGGGCGCAGTCGCGGGCAATGCCGCCTTGCTGCTGTCGAGCAGCAGCTACCTGCGCTATGTGCCCGACCAGGGCAATGGCGAGAACGTCAGCCTGTCGTTCCGCGCCTGGGACCGGAGCAGCGGCACGGCGTCGACCAACAGCACCCGCAATACCGCCGACACCAGCAGCAATGGTGGCAGCCTCGCGTTTTCCAGCGGTATCGCCCAGGCCACGCTGAGCGTCACCACACTCAACGATGCACCGGTGCTGACCCCGGCCGCACCGTCGCTCACACCGTTGAGCGACGGTGCGATCAACAACGCCGGGCAGACGGTTGCCAGCGTGGTCGGGGCCAGCATCAGCGATGTCGACAGCGGCGCGCTGCAGGGTATCGCCATCACCGGGCTCACCAGCGGCAACGGCACCTGGCAGTACAGCCTCGACGGCAGCACCTGGAACGCCGTCGGTAGCGTGGCAGCCAACAGCGCACTGCTGTTGCGGGCCACCGACAAGGTCCGTTTCGTCCCGGACGGTGCCAATGGCACCACGGCCACCCTGACCTACCGGGCCTGGGACCAGTCCGGCCTGACGGCAGGGCAGCAGGGCACCAAGGTGGACACCGCGCTGTCCGGTGGTACCGGCGCCTTTTCGGTCGCCAGCGACACGGCCAGTGTGACCGTCACCGCAGTCAACGATGCCCCGCAGGTCACCACCAGCGGCGGCACCACCGCGTTCAGCGAAGGCAATAATGTCGTCTCGACCCCGGTGGTCATCGACAGCGGGTTGACGCTGGCGGATTCCGACAACGCCACCCTGGCCAGCGCCACGGTAAGCATCACCGGCAACCTGCAGACCGCCGAGGACCGCCTGGCGTTTAGCAACAACCCGGCGACCATGGGCAATATCTCCGCCAGCTACAACGTTGCCACCGGCGAGCTGACCCTGACCTCGGCAGGGGCCTCGGCCACGCTGGCGCAATGGCAGGCGGCGCTGCGCGCGGTGAACTACACCAACCTGTCCGACGCGCCAAGCACCGCTAACCGTACGGTCAGCTTCCAGATCAACGACGGCAGCCTGGACAGCACCGTGGCGACCAAGACGGTCAGCGTCACGGCGGTCAATGACACGCCGCAGGTCAGCGCTCCGGCGACGCTGTCGGTCAGCGAAGACACGGCTACCCCAGTCACCGGCATCAGCTTCAGCGATGCCGATTCAAGCACGGCCACGGTAACCTTCTCGGTGGGTTCCGGTACCTTGTCGGCCATCAGTGGCGGCGGGGTGGTGGTCGGTGGTACGGGCTCGGCCCGTACCCTGACCGGCACTATCGCCAATATCAACACCTTCATTGCCGGCAGCAACCTGAGCTTCACCACCGCCAGCAACGCCACTGCCAATGTGACCCTGATGGTGAGCATCGACACCGCCAGCATCGCCACGGCCTCGACCATCACGACCTTGCAGGTCACGGCGGTCAACGACGCACCGAGTATCAGCGCGCCGGGCAGCATTGCCGTGAACGAGGACCAGCCTGGCGCCATCACCGGCATCAGCTTTACCGACGTCGACGCCGGCAGCGGCGCGGTCACGGTCGTCCTCTCGGTGCCCAGTGGCAGCCTGAACGCAACCAGCGGCAGCGGTGTTACGGTGAGCGGTTCCGGCACCGGCAGCCTGACCCTGGTGGGCGGCCTGGCCGATATCAACGCCTTCATCGCCGCCAGCCAGGTGAATTTCCTCACCGCCGCCAACTCGGTCGCCAACGTCACCCTGACGGTGGCCATCGACGACGGCGGCAACACCGGCATCGACCCCGGCAACTCCGGTACCGGTACCTCCGAGGCGAGTAGCACCACGCTGACCCTGGCGGTGACGGCAATCAACGATGCGCCGTTCAACTCGGTACCAGGCACCCAGTCCTTCGCCCAGGACAGCGTGCTGGTGTTCAATGCCGGCAACGGCAACCTGATCAGCATCAGTGACGTGGATGCCGGCAGCAGTGCGCTGCAGGTCACGCTTGTGGCCAACAACGGGCTGATCACGCTCTCCGGGATTGCCGGCCTGAGCTTCACCACCGGTGACGGGTCAGCCGATGCGACGATGATCTTCACCGGTAGCCTGGCCAGCATCAATGCCGCGCTCAACGGCCTGAGCTTCAGCCCAACCCCGGGCTTCAACGGCCCGGCGTCATTGCAGATCATCAGCAACGACCAGGGCTTTAACGGTAGCGGCGGCGCGCAGATCGACACCGACACCATCAACCTGAACGTGAACCCGCTCAATCCGTTGGTGAGCAACGTCCAGGTCAGCAACCCCAATGGCGGCTACAAGGTGGGCGACGTCATCAATGTGACCGTCACCTTCGACCAGACGGTGGTTGTCGATACCACGGGCGGCGCGCCGAGCTTGTTGCTGGAAACCGGCCTGGTCGACCGCCTGGCGTCCTATGTTTCGGGCTCCGGCAGCAACACCCTGACCTTCAGTTATGTGGTCCAGGCCGGCGACCTGAGCGCCGACCTGGATTACACCTCCACCGGCGCGTTGAGCCTCAACGGCGCGACGATCAAAAGCGTGCACAGCGACGATGCGGTGCTGACCCTGCCCACCGTGGGTGGCGCCAACTCCATCGGCGGCCAGGACAGCATCGTCATCGATGGCGTGGCGCCGACAGTCACCAGTGTCGGCGTGCCGGCCAATGGCAGCTATGTCGCCGGCCAACACCTGGATTTCACCGTCAATTTCAGCGAGAACATGCTGGTCGACACCAGCGGCGGTACGCCACGCCTGGCGATCACCCTGGATACCGGCGGCACGGTCTACGCCAACTACCTGTCCGGTTCCGGTACCGGCGCCCTGGTGTTCCGCCTGACCGTCGCCAGCGGGCAACTGGACAGCAACGGTATCAGCGTGGCCGGTGCCATCGACAGCAACGGCGGGGCCTTGCGTGACAGCGTCGGCAACACTGCAGTGCCCACGCTCAACGGCGTGGGCAGCACCAGCGGCGTATTGGTCGATGCCATCGTGCCGAGCGTGGCCACGGTCTCGGTGCCGGCCGCCGGCGCGTACAACAGTGGCGACGTGCTGAGCTTTACGGTCAATACCAGTGAAGCGGTGAGCGTCGATACCAGCGGGGGGACGCCACGCTTGCTGCTCGACATTGGTGGCGTGACCCGTTATGCAACCTATGTGTCAGGCTCCGGCAGCGGCGCGTTGCTGTTCCAGTACACCGTGCAGGCCGGCGACAACGACAGCAACGGTATCAGCGTGGCGGGCAGCCTGGACCTGAACGGCGCAACCGTGGGCGATGCGGCGGCCAACCCGCTGACGCTGACGCTCAACAACCTGGGCAGTACAGCCTCGGTGCTGGTCGATACCGTTGTCCCGCAAGCCACCGGTATCGTGCGCGTCGATGCCAGCCCGAGCGCTGCCGATTCGGTGCGCTACACGGTGACGTTCGACGAAAACGTCAGCGGCGTGGATGTCGCCGATTTCACCCTGGTGTTGACCGGCAGCGCTGCCGCTAGCATCGCCAGTGTTACCCAGGTCGATGGCCATACCTACACGGTACTGGTCAACGGCCTGAGCGGGGCGGGCAGCGTGCGCCTGGACCTCAATGGCAGCGCTACCGGCATTGCCGATGCCGCCGGCAACGGCCTGAGCGGTGGCCTGGCTGGCGCTGTCTACAGCATTGACCGGGTCGCGCCGAGCATCACCCATGTCGAGGTACCCGGTAATGGCAGCTACGTTGCCGGACAGAACCTGGACTTCACCGTCCACCTCGACGAAACCGTGGTGGTCGATACGACGGGGGGCACACCGCGTATTGCCGTAACCCTGGATACCGGCGGCACCGTCTATGCCAATTATGTGTCGGGCTCGGGCAGCACCGCCCTGGTGTTCCGCCTGACCGTCGCCAGCGGGCAGCTGGACAGCAATGGCATTAGCGTCGCCGGCACTCTCCAGCTCAACGGCGCCACTCTGCGCGACGGGCTTGGCAACGATGCCGGTACCCCCCTCAACGGCCTGCCCAGCACCAGCGGGGTGTTGGTCGATGCCATCGTGCCGAGCGTGGCCACGGTCTCGGTGCCGGCCGCCGGCGCGTACAACAGCGGTGATGTGCTGAGTTTCACGGTCAATACCAGTGAAGCGGTGATCGTCGATACTTCCGCTGGCACGCCACGGCTGCTGCTGAACATCGGCGGGGTAACCCGGCACGCGACCTATGTGTCAGGCTCCGGCACTGGCGCGCTGCTGTTCCAGTACACCGTGCAGGCGGGCAATAACGACGCCAACGGCATTGGCGTGGCGGGCACCCTGGACCTGAACGGCGGGGCCGTGCGCGACGGGGCGGGCAACAGCCTGAATCTTTCGCTCAACAACCTGGGCAGCACCTCGTCGGTGCGGGTGGATACCGTGGCGCCGCAGGTGGCCGATATCGTGCGGGTCGACGTCAGCCCCGTCGCCAGCAGTTCGGTCCGTTACACCGTGACCTTCGATGAAAGCGTCAGCGGCGTCGACAACCCCGACTTCGAACTGATGTTCAGCGGCACGGCCAACGGGCATATCGCCAGCGTGACCCAACTCAACGGCCGCACCTACACCGTACTGGTCGACGGCCTCACCGGGGTCGGTACGCTGCGCCTTGATCTCAAAGACAGCGGCACCGCTATCGTCGACCTCGCCGGCAACGACCTCAGCGGTGGCCTGCAAGGCAGTGTCTATAGCATCGATCGGGTAGCCCCCTCGGTGACGGCGGTGGAGGTTCCGGCCAGCGGCACCTATGTCGCCGGTCAGTCCCTGGATTTCACCGTGCACCTGGACGAAGCCGTGCTGGTCGATACCGCTGACGGGCTGCCGCGCCTTGCTATCAACCTGGGCAACGGCAAGGTCGCCTATGCCGATTATCTCTCCGGCTCCGGCAGCACGGCATTGGTGTTCCGCATGACCGTCAGCAGCGGCCAACAGGGCAACAACGGCATCAGTGTCGGCTCGCTCATCGAGCTCAACGGTGGCAGCCTGCGCGATGCGCTTGGCAATGACCTCAAGGCTGAACTCAACAACATCGGCAGTACCGGTGCGGTGCTGATTGACGCGCGGGCGCCGCGGCCAAGCACGATCACCCTCGATGGCCCTTCGCCGACGGCGGAACAGACCCTGAGCTTCACCCTGACCTTCGACGAAGCGGTCAGCGGCGTGGACGCCGGCGATTTCAGTGTGGCGAGCACCGGCAGTGCCAGCGGTAACGTGCAGTCGCTGGTGCAAGTCGATGCCCGCACCTACCGCATCAGTGTGGCCAATATCAGCGGCCAGGGCAGCCTTGGCCTGCGCCTGAATGCGCTGGGAAGCGGCATTCAGGACCAGGCCGGCAACGCCTTGGCGGTGTCGCTGACCGGCCCGGCCTATGTCATCAATGCGCAGGATGCCGGCGACCCGGAGTACCGGATCAAGGTCCCCGAGCCGAGCACCGTGCCTCCGAGCACCTTGGCGCAACCACAAGTACCGCTGCTGCCAACGCAGCCGACGACCTCACCCTTGTTGCCGACGCCGTTGTTCGAGGTGCGCACGCTGGGCAGCGGCATCGCCCCGTTGGGTAGCCTCTTCATACACAACGGCGCCAGCGCACCGAGCTTCATCGCCCAGGTCTTTGCCAGCAGCAACAATCCTGGCGAGGGCACGGGCACCGGGTTCCTGGGTTTTGGCGGTGGCGATGGCGGGGTGTTTGGCAGTAGCAGCTTCTCGGATATTTTCACCCGGCAAATACCGTCAGAGGCGACCGAGTTGAGCGTTTTCGATGGCAAGCAGTGGCGCGGCGGCGAAGGCCGCGGTGCCCCCGGGGCACCGACCCTGGGCCAGCAGCTGCAGGCAATGAACGAGGCTGACCAGCGTCCTGTACGCGAGTTGGCCCTGGCCCTGGCACAACCGACACAGATCGGACCGCGGGCATGATGTACGGCACCAACACTTTCAAGATCAAGCCGTACCAGGGGGCGGCCCAAGGATGAAAAAAAACCACAAGTTGCTCGGGGTCAGCGTCTTGGCATTAGCTATCAGCGGCTGTGCAGTCACCAGCCAGCCCATCGACCGACAGGTCAGTGAGGACCGGGCACGCACCGATCTCAGCGCCATGTTCAAGGACCAGGAACCGCTGCGGGGGCCATTGACCTTGCATCAGGCGATGGCCCGGGCAGTGAAATACAACCTTGAGGCGCGACTGAAAGTCATGGAAGAAGCGCTGGCCAAGCGCCAGGTCGACCTGGCGAGCTTCGATATGCTGCCGCGCATGGCACTGGAAGCCGGTTATGCCGGGCGTAACAATGTCAGTGCATCCAGCAGCCAGAGTGTGCGAACCGGCACCCAGTCCCTGGAACCCTCGACCTCCCAGGACCGCGATCGTGAGGTGGCCGACCTGACCATGGTCTGGAACGTCCTCGACTTCGGCGTCAGTTATGTCAGCGCCAAGCAGCAGGCCGACCAGCGCCTGATCCTTCAGGAGCGTCGGCGCAAGGTCATCCATACCATCACCCAGGATGTACGCTCGGCCTACTGGCGCGCGGTAGCGGCGCAGCGTCTGCTGTCGCAGATCGACAGCCTCATGGGCCGCATCGCCGAGGCGCGCAACAACAGCCAGCACATGAGCGAGCAGCGCCTGGGCGATCCGGTGCAGGTGCTCAGCTATCAGCGTGCGCTGATCGAAGCGACGCGCCAGCTGGAAGAGCAGCGCCGCGCCTTGTCGCTGGCCAAGACCGAACTGGCGGCCTTGATCAACCTGCCGTTGAACGCCGATTTCAGCCTGGCGCCGCAGGACGGCTATGCGCTGCCGCAGTTCACAGGCGATTTCGCCAAGCTTGAGCAGCAGGCCCTGGCCAGCCGGCCGGAACTGCGCGAGCAGGATTACCAGGCACGCATCAGCGCGGCAGAAACCCGCAAGGCCATGCTGCGCTTGCTGCCGGGGCTGGAGTTTTCCGCCGGCGGGCATTACGACAGCAACTCCTTCCTGGTCAATCAGAGCTGGGCGGACTACGGCGTCAAGGTCACCTGGAACCTGTTCAACGTGCTCTCGGCACCGGCTGCGATCAAGGTTGCCAAGGCCGGTGAGGATGTAGCGGCAGCCCGTCGCCAGGCAATGTCGATGGCGGTGCTGGCGCAACTGTATGTGGCCAATGCCAACTTCAACGAGGCGACCCGGCAGTTCCGTACCAGCGAAGAGCTGGCAAGCCTGGACGGGCAGATTGCCGAGCAACTGCGCAACCGCTATCAGACGCAGAATATCGGTGAGCTGGAACTGATCCAGGGCGAGCTCAACAACCTGCAGACCCAGCTCAAGCGCGACCTGGCCTATGCCGAACTGCGCAATGCCCACGCGCAGCTGTTCGTCAGCGCCGGGACCGATCTGCTGCCCGAGACCCTGCCGGACAACCGCCTCGACACCATTGCCGCGGCATTGCAGAGCAGCGAGTCGCGCTGGGTGCGTTGATGGCTGGATGATTTCGCATACGACTGTGCAGGAGCGGATTTGCCCCGCGTTGAGCCATGCTGCAGTACCGGCCTCATCGCGGGGCGAGCCGGCCCCTATGGGGTGACCGAATACTTCACCGCTGCCGCCGCCCGCGACGGCACGTTGAGGGTGCGCAGCAACGACGACACATGAATACGCACGGTAAACGGCGAGATATCCAGCTCGCGGGCGATTTCCTTGTTGGTCTTGCCCTGGGCGATCAGGCGCAACACCTCTTGCTGGCGCGCGGTCAGGGCGGCGGCGACGGCACTGGTATCGAGCGGCAGCAGCCCGGACGGGGCAAAACGTACCAGCACTTCGCCTTCGCGAATGGCCAGGATGGCTTCACCGATCTGGTCGGGGGCGATGTTCTTGCCGATAAAGCCGTCGATGCCGGCGGCCATCACCTCACCGATCAACTCTTCGTCATCGACCATCGACACCACGATCAAGGTGGTGCGCCGCAGCTGCTGGCGCAGCTCGACCAACTGGCTGATGCAGGTAAGCCCGGGGAAGCGCAGGTCGAGGATCAGGGTGTCTGGTGCTTCGCCGGTGGCGACCAGGCCCAGTACGCTGTCCATGTCGCCAGCCTCTTCGAGATCGGCATCGGGCAACAGGCGCTGGACAGTACGCACCATCGCTTCGCGAAACAGCGGGTGGTCGTCAGCTATGATGATCCGGCATGCCATGTCGAGTGCCTCCCTGGGCCTGGCGTTCCTTACAGGCGTGCTACTTTACCACCGGGCACGGACGCTGCCCGGTGTACGTACTGGATATGACGACTGTCGCACAAGGATGTTCCCGATGAAGTTCGAGAAAAACACCGAGCTCGACCAGGCCAACCTGCGGATCATTGTTGCCGGCCTTGCCATGGTCTATATCAGCGTGTTGGGTTTTCTGCCCGGGCAGCAGGTCAACGCTTACCTGCCGATCATGATCTACATCGTCCTGTTCCTGCTGCTGTCGATCGTCCTGCGCCAGGTCATCGTGCGCTGGCCGGGCGTGTATCCGGCGCGGCGCATCTTCAGCATGGTCCAGGACTACACCGGCACCTGTTTCGGCCTGGTGGTGGGCGGCGAGGCGGCGCTGCCGCTGTACGCGGTGATGGTCTGGGTCAACCTGGGCAACGGCATGCGCTACGGCTCGCGCTACCTGGCGATCGCCACCGCACTGGCATTGTTGGCGCTGCTGTGCGTCTATCGGCTGACACCCTACTGGCAGGCGCAGCCGTTCATGGTGCTGATGCTGATGATCACCAGCACGGTCATCCCCATGTACGCGCACCTGTTGCTCGAACGCACGCGCAAGGCCTCCGAAGAGGCTACCGCGGCCAACCTGGAAAAATCGCGCTTTCTGGCCCAGGCCAGTCACGACCTGCGCCAGCCCATTCACTCCATCGGGCTGTTTACCGCCTGCCTGCGCGAAGCACGCCTGGGCGAGGAGGAGCGGCGCCTGGTCGACAACATCGACCGCTCGCTGCACAACGTCTCGCAACTGTTTCGCTCGATTCTCGACCTCTACACCCTCGACAGCGGCCGCCTGCAGCCACGCTTGCAGCGCATACAGCTGGGCGAGTTTCTTCACGACCTGCTGCGCCAGAACGCCGAAGCGGCCCGCTGGGCCGGGGTTGAACTGCGCCTGCGCGCTGGCGAACACTGGGTACAGGTAGACCCGGCGCTGCTGGCCACCATGGTCCAGAACGTGCTGTCCAATTGCTTCAAGTACGCGCCGCAGCGGCCGGTACTGATCGGCGTGCGCAAGCGTGGGGAAGGGCTGGCCATTGTCATTCATGACCAGGGCCGCGGCATTGAAGCCGACGAATTGCCGAAGGTTTTCGAAGAGTTCTACCGCGTGCGTCAGTTGCGCGACAAAGACGTCGAAGGCGTGGGCCTGGGCCTGTCGATTGTCAGGCGCCTGGGGCGGATGATGGGCATGGAAGTGGCGATACGTTCGCGGGTCGGCCATGGTACGGCCGTGAGCCTGCAGGGACTGCGCAGGATTGAGCCACCCAAGCAGCAGATCTACCGTGAAGAGCCGAGCCAGGTCGGCTTGTTGACCGGTCTGAAAGTGTGCCTGGTGGAGGACGATCGCAACGTGCTGCTGGCCACCAAGGCCTTGCTTGAGCGCTGGGGCTGTGAAGTGCAGGCCGAACTGAGCGGCAAGGACCTGGCCAGCGACTGCGACATCATCGTCGCCGACTATGACCTGGGCAACCACGCCACCGGTATCGAGTGCATCGACCGCTTGCGTGCGCAACGGGGCAGGGCCGTGCCGGCGCTGATTCTCACCGGGCACGAAGTGGAGAAGATCCAGGCGGCCCTGCACGACCGCCAGATCGCCATTCTGTCCAAGCCGGTGCGCCCGGCGGAGTTACGTGCCACCCTGCGGGCATTGCGTGAGGCCTCGACAGTGTCGGTTTAGTTCAGGATCAGTAGCGCTGCAGCGGATTCTGCGGCCGGCCACTGTTCTTGTTGTAGCAATGCGCGCTCATGCCCATACCCATGGAGGCGATCCCGATCATGACGCCGCTTGGCAGCTCGCAGTTGTAGTCACCCGAAGCGGTGCTGGCGATGTAATAGGTGGAGCTATGGTCGCTGCGCACGTTGGAAATCCTGGTCACCGGCTCGCCGATGGTGGTCTGCGCAGTGGACTTGAGACGGTCTTCGTTGGGTTTCATGGTCTGGCAACCGGCAAGGGCGACCAGCAGGGCGCTGAGCAGGGTGATCTTGGTGAATGCTGGTTTCATGGTGCATCTTCCTTGGTGTTGTTCTGTTTTACGGGCACAACGATCCCTCACGCTGCATCATCGCGGCGTTGGGGAACACTGGGGTTGCCGAGGAATATAGCGCCAGGGAGGAGGGGGGTCGATTAGCACAAATGGGCTAATGGCACGTAGCCATCCGTCAGCGGTTGGCACCCAGTCGCAGGCTTTCGACGACCTCCGAGAGTGCTTCCGTTGAAGTCGATTCTGCCCCGGAGCTTTCAGCTCGAGGGAGCTGCCGATACTCGCTGGGTGTACACCCGACGAATTGCTTGAAGGCACGGGCAAAATAGGAAGGGTCCTTGAACCCGACTTCGTAACCGATGCTGGTGATGGGCATCTGGCTGTTGTCGAGCAGCTCCCTGGCAAAGTCCATCCGTTTGCTCAGGATGTACTCCATGAACCCCACGCCATTGACTTCCTTGAACAGGCGGCTGAAGCGAAAGGTGGTCATGCCGCAGCGCTTTGCCAGTTCTTTCTGGTCGATGCTGTCGCGTAAGTGCTGGTCGATGTAGAGCAATACGTTACTGAGCGCCTGGTGCTTGTGGTGTTCTGCGGTCAGCCGGATGCTGTCCGGCAGCGACGGGCCATGTTCGATCAGTGGCTTCTTGGCATGAATGTGAGTGCTGCGGCGCAGTTCGCAGAGTTGCTGCAGTGCGTGCAGAAAGCGGCTTTTTTCGCTATTGCACAGGGGCAGCACGATGTACTCCCAGACACGCGAGCGCATGGCCCATACGGCAAGCTCCTCGGAGTGCTGTACGGTGAACATGGCGATCGGTATCGAGGGGGACTTGTGCTTGATCTCCAGCAGCAGGTTGAGGCCAGGCATGTCGGGGCGGTCATAGTGAATGCAGACCATGTCTGGCTGGCGCTCCGCCGCAAGCTCGGACAACGAGGCGTTCTTGGCGATACGGCATTCACAGGTCGGGCGAAAATGCGCGACCAACGCCTCGGCCGATCGATCCCGGGTGCGATCGAACCACAGCAGAAATGGCGGGTTGGCCGATTCAGGTTTCATCTTCTCATTCCTTCCTTGCTTCTGTTTTCTCAACCTCGCCGGGCAGTCAGCGCTGCAAAATAATCCTAGTGTTCAATAAAAAACTCCTAACCCCTCGTTATGTCTCCTGACTAGGATTCAAACAGGCGGCACACTAAGTCTCCGCCTCGGCCAATAGAACTTAGATGAGGTGAATAAAATGAATCTGCAATCGATCAAAACGTCGGTGCTGAAATTCATCAAGGACGAAGAAGGCCTGACTATTGTGGAATACGCGGTAGCGGGTGGTTTGATTACACTGGGTGCCGTGGCCGCTTTCGTGACACTGGGGGGTAACGTGAGTACCGCCATTACCAGTTTGGGTTGTGCAGTCAAAGGCACCCCTTGCTAGTGCCACAACACGCATCGTCGGCCCCGCCCGGAGCGCAAGCAGCTTGCTAGCCTCTGGGCCGTGGCGGCGACGAACACCTGGCCACAGGCTGAGGGACGTGTCGCGAGGATAAAAACGCATCATATGGACTCTGCCTGGTTGGTTAACCATGATCCCGTTCGGACAAGGTGGAGTCTTCTCAGCCGCGGCGCTGCAGGCTAAAGGCCTGCGTGCCGAGCCCCCCCAACAATCCAGTCTCTTGGCGCGTCAGACTTCACTGTCCTGGCCCCGCTCCTGATATTTCTTCCTCGTTGACCAGTATCGTCGTTGTGTTGCCTGCGAGCAGATCAAATCCTGATAAGAAAACGCTGGCTTAGACCGTATTGGCGAGATTTGTTTCTCGGCGTATTGGCACTGTTTCGGGTCTTTGCCGGGTAGCGGGAAGCGACCGAGTTTCGCCTGCGATTAGGTTGCAGCGTTATGTAAGTTATTTCCTATTGATCGCTTGCGTTAGGGTTTCAGACGGTGTGCTTAGTGTTTTTTTCTTACGCGGTTAATACCGCAAAAAACTCGCAAAAAACTCCTAGCGTTGAGCAAAAAACTCCTAACCCCTGGGTTGTACTACTGACTAATGTTCACCCAGGCAGTACGAAAAGTGCTGCTCTAAAAAAACAAACTGAATGAGGTGAGCAAAATGAATCTGCAATCGATCAAGACGTCGGTAGTGAAGTTCCTCAAAGACGAAGATGGCCTGACCATTGTGGAATATGCGGTGGCGGGTGGGTTGATCACCCTGGGCGCGGTCACCGCATTCACCACGCTGGGAACTAACGTAAAAACTGCCATTACCAGCCTGGGCTGCGCAGTCACAGGCAAAACTTGCTAACACCCCACCGTCCACAGAGGGTTGCAGTCATGAGCATGGAGCAATCAGTCGCAATTGCATCGTTGCTGGGGCTGCTGGGTATAGCGGTGCTGAGCGATCTTCGCCATCACCGTATACCCAACCTCTTGGTCTTGCTGGGCTTGGGTCTGGGTTTGGCCGGCCAGGTTTACACCTTGGGTGTCATCGGGTTCGGTTATGGGGCGCTGGGCATGCTGATCGGTTTTGCCGTTTTTCTCCCGATGTATGCCTTTGGGGGGATGGCGGCCGGTGACGTCAAATTAATGGCCATGGTCGGCGCCTTTCTTACTCCGCTTGACGCCCTTTGGGCCGCGCTGTTCAGCCTGATAGCCGGCGGTCTATGCGGAATATTGATTGTCCTCGTGCGTGGTCAAGTACAGCAGACCATGGGGCGCTACTGGCTGATGTTGAGAGCCAGGGCCTATTTCTCGCCAGCGGTTGATGAAGTGGCAGGCAAGCCCTTTCCCTATTCAGTCGCAGTCCTGCTCGGCACTTTGACCAGTGTCTTCTGGCTGCCCTTCGGCCAGTAGGTCAGGAGAACACTATGTACGCCATCAGCAACAGCAGCGTCACTCACGATGAGCGCGAACAAGTCGTGCAGCGGTTGGCGCCACAGCCACGCACCATCCGTGAAACCGGGCTGGCGGACAACTTGCTCGGTGATCTGGTCTGCAAGCATCTGCACGATGCCGGCGTGCTGGACATGTCGCGGCTGGTGGAACGCCTGGCACTGACAGGCGCGGTACTTGAAGAAATACTGACCTTCCTGCGCAAGGACGGTCGGGTCGAAATTCTCGGGCAAGCCGGTGGTCAAGCCTTGCGCTACGGGCTGACTGAACGCGGTCGCAGCGCCGCCCGTGATGCATTGGCGCGCAGCGGGTACATCGGTGCGGCACCCTTTCCGGTGAGTAACTATCGCACGCTGCTGAAAATGCAGACCATTCACCACGGTCGTATCAACGCCCAAGACATGCAACAGGCCTTTGGCGGGGTGGTCCTGGCGCAAAGCATGCTCGACCAACTGGGGGTGGCGCTCAATTCTGGCCGCGCAATCATGATTTACGGGCCGGCGGGCACTGGCAAAACCTATGTCAGCAGCCGCCTGATTCGCCTGTTTGATGAAGCCATCTGGGTACCACATGCCATTGCGATCAACGATTCGGTGATCGAGATTTACGATCCGCAGGTACACCGGCGCCTGGGTGGCGACGATGAACTGCAGAACAATCTGCTGCTCGATGAAGGGGTCGATCGCCGGCTACTGCGCTGTGAACGCCCGGTCATCATTACCGGCGGCGAGTTGAGCATGGACCAGCTGGATGTGCGCTACGACCCTTCCACGCGTCAGTACCAGGCACCCTTGCAGCTCAAAGCCAGCAATGGCCTGTTTGTCATCGATGACATGGGGCGTCAACGCATGTCGCCGGCCGAGCTGTTCAACCGCTGGATCGTGCCGATGGAGGAGAAACGCGACTTCCTCAACCTCGGCGGTGGGCGGCACTGTGAGCTGCCGTTCGACCTGATCCTGGTGTTTTCCACCAACCTCAATCCGCTGGAGCTGGCCGACGAAGCGTTTTTACGGCGCATTGGCTACAAGCTGCAGTTCGGTTACCTGAAACCCGAAGAATACGAACGCATCTGGCGCCAGGAGAGTGAGCGACTGGGTGTTTCTTACGATCCGCAGCTACTGCATTACGTGCTGCAGGAACTCTACGGCGTTGAAAACATGCCGCTGGTGCCTTGCCACCCACGTGACCTGTTGAACATGGCCATCGACCGCCAGCGTTACCTGGGCGGCAGCGGGCCGTTATCGGCGCAGGAACTGGAGTGGGCATGGCACAACTATTTCGTACAGCTCGACTTCCTTGGATAGATAAGGAGACACCGCCATGAGTTCTCGTACTTTCATCTTGATTGCCTTGTCCGTGATCCTGGGGTTGGGCGCCGCGTGGATGGCCAACACCTGGCTCAGTGCCCGACTCAACGCCAGCCCCGACGATAATCAGCAGAACGTGGTGGTGGCCACCGTGGAAATCGCTTTCGGGCAAATGGTCGAGGCGCAGCAGGTGACGCTGGTGCGCATGCCCAAGGACACGGTACCCGACGATGCCTTCGATGCCATCGACAAGGTCGTCGGCAAGATCGCCACCTTCTCCATGTTGAGCGGCGACATCGTGCGCGGTGCGCGTGTGGCCGAGCACTTGGGCGGGAGTACGCTGGCCTCGCTGATCGAACCCAACAAACGCGCGATTTCGGTACGCGTGGATGATGTGGTGGGGGTGGGTGGGTTCCTCTTGCCGGGTAATCGGGTCGATGTCCTGGCGACCAAGCAGACAGGTAACACCGGCAACGCCGAGTCCCGCACCATTCTGGAGGACTTGCGGGTACTGGCCGTGGACCAGACCGCCAGTACCGACAAGACCCAGCCGGTGGTGGTACGTGCAGTCACCCTGGAAATGACCCCCGATCAGGCAGAACTGCTGGTCAAGGGCATGACCGACGGGAAACTGCAACTGGCCCTGCGCAATCCACTGGACAACAACAAACTGCCCGCGGTCGCCAAGCCAGTGGAGCTGGCCCAGGTTGCGCCAGTGCCACCGGTCAAGCAGATCGTCCAGCGCAAGAGCGAACCTGGCGTAAGTGGCATCACGCTGATCCGCGGTATCGAAGTCAAACGTGTGAACACCCTGTAGCTGACAGGCGCAACCGTTGAAGGCATCGCCCGCCAGGTAGCGTCGTCGCTTGGCGGTGGTGGGCGACGGCACCCTGCAGATCAAGGTCGGCAGAACTCTGGAGGGCTTGATGATGAGAGCACGTATCCACCAACCACTCCGTGCGTTTCCAGGGCAACAGCGCGGAACGATTATTGTGCTGGCGGTGATCGCCATGGCCGCCATCTTGTTGATGGGGGCTCTGGCGCTGGACGGCGGCCATATGCTGGTAAACAAGGCCCGGCTGCAAAATGCTGTCGATGCCGCAGCCCTGAGCGGGGCCAAGACGCTCAGCGAGGTGCACGGTGCGACCGGCGCCGCCAGCCTCACGCAAGCCGCTGCCCTGGACACACTGACACTTAATGCCAATGCCAGTGGCAACAAGGAACTGGCCAACGCGGTTGGTAATAATGCTTCCGGCTTCGCCACGGTGGAGCTGTCTGCCAGTGTCTATGGGCCTTTTTCCTTTCCGGGCCCGGCCAATGCGAGCTATGTACGGGTATCGGTCGCCAGTTACCCGCTGAGCGGTTTTTTCTGGGGCATGCTGAAGGCAATCGGCGACGGCGTTGCCCCGAACAAGGCCGTGGCCGCGGTGGCCACCGCCGGCCCCAGCCCTGCCAGCCCTTGTAATATCACGCCGCTGATGGTGTGTGGCGACCCGAGCAAGAACGACCCCGCTGCCGGGATGTTCTGGGGGTTCAAGTACGGTGATTTGCAAGTGTTGAAAACGGCGGCGAACAACAGCTCGGCAATCGGCCCCGGCAATTTTCAGCTGCTCGACTTCGGCTCGGGTGGCAACACCGTGAGGCAAGGCCTGGCGGGCGGCATCAATCAGTGCAATAGCGTCGGCGACAACGTCCTGACCAAACCGGGCAACACCGTCGGGCCTGCCTCGCAAGGCCTGAATACGCGCTTCAACCAATATTCAGGTGGCCTCAGCGCAGCAGAGTATCCGCCGGACCTGGTGATTACGGCCAACGACAAGTCGTTGACGTACACCGGTACACCGGAACAGATCCAGTACAACAATCAGACCATCACCTCCACCAATGGCAACCTGGTCACGGCCAGTGGTGAAGCCCTGTACGACTACAACGACTGGGTACGGGCCTCTGCCGCTTGTGTTGCCGGCACAGGCGGCGGCTGCCTCGGCAACGGCGCGTTCGAGCGGCGGATTCTGAAAGTGGTGATCGGTAATTGCTCGGGCAAGAACGACGGGGCGTCGTCGATTCCGGTGTTGAGTTTCGGCTGCTATTACGTGATGCAACCGGCCAATCAACAGGGCAACTCGGCGCAGATATTCGGCCAGTTCGTCAAACAGTGCGAGGGCGACAATGTGCCCGGCCCCAATCCTGTCAACGACGCCGGCCCGCAGATCATTCAGTTGTACAAAACCTATATCGATAACAGCCAGACACCGAGTACCGACTCTTAGGAGGCCTTATGGGACACCGTGGACGCAAGCCGCCGAAGGCCCAGCGTGGGCTGGCGATGGTGGAAATGGTGATTACGCTGCCGCTGCTGTTGCTGATGCTGTTCGCCTTCGGTGAGTTCGGGCGCATGTTGTTCCAGTACAACAGCCTGATGCAAGCCAGTCGTGATGCCGGACGTTTTGTCGCCGGCCAGGCCTGGAATGCAACCTTGGGCAAGGTCGAAGTGAGCGACGCGCTTCGCGCCCAGGCCCGGAGCGTCGCGGTGTACGGCGTGCCGGCCAACCCCAACGGCTACCCGGCGGTGGTACCGGGGCTGACCACCGGAAATGTCTCGGTGACGGCGGTGGGCACTGATCACATCCAGGTCAGTATCAACTACACCTTCTTGCCGGTGATCGGTAGCGCAATCCCTGCGTTCTATGGCCAGAGCGAACCGCTTGGCCTGACGTTGACCTCTACCGTGGTGATGAGGGCCTTATGATGAATCTCAAGCGTATGCGCGGTGTGTATGTCGTTGAGTTCGCGATTACCAGCCTGGTGTTTTTCACCTTGCTGTTCGGCGTGCTGGAAATGGGTCGGCTGTACTTCACCGTCAACGCGCTGAATGAAAGCGTACGCCGCGGTGCCCGCCTGGCGGCGGTGTGCGATATCCACGATCCGGTCATTTTGCGTCGGGCCATTTTCAATGCGGCCGGTAACAGTGGCACGAGCAGTCTGATCGGCAACCTGGCCACGGCCAACCTGAACCTGGTCTACCTGGACGAGGACGGTGCGGTGGTCGCCAGCCCCGGCGATCTCAGCGGCGCCAGCGGCTTTCGAGCCATTCGCTACATCCAGTTACAGCTGAGCAACTTCACCTTCAAGCTGTTGATCCCCGGGTTCGGTCAGGGGTTCACCCTGCCGGTGTACAGGTCGACCGTGCCGCGTGAAAGCCTTGGTCGGCAACCCGAGGCGGGAGTCACCCCGGAGATTACGCCATGCTAAATACCAAAGAAGCTCCCGTCGCCAGCGTGACTGAAAAAACAGGCATGCGCCTATTGATCAGTGGACGTGACGTGACTGCGTTGAACCATCTGAAAACGTTGAGCCAGTGCCTGCCCAACCTGAACGTCAACACGCGCCTGGTCAGCAACGGTCACACCGACCCGCTGTATGGGCTGGAGCAGATGCCTGATCTGTTGCTGTTGCGGGTCAGCCACTTGTGGCGTGAGGAGCTGGCGGCCCTGCTGCAGCATCCGCTCAAAGAGCGACCGCCACTGTTGGTCTGCGGCCCGCTGGATGAACGTGAAGGCATGCGCATGGCGATGCAGGCCGGCGCCCGGGATTTCTTGCCCGAGCCAGTGGCGGCTGACGACCTGCAGGCGGCAATCAACCGCATGTTGCTGGAGGTCCATGCCGAACAGGGCACAGGCGGCAAGCTGGTGGCGGTGATGAATGCCAAGGGCGGATCGGGCGCCACCATGCTGGCCTGTAATCTGGCCCATCAGCTGAGCATCCGCGGTGGCAGAACCCTGCTGCTGGACCTGGACCTGCAGTTCGGCACGGTGGCCCACTGCCTGGATGTACTGCCGACACACAGCCACATGGAAGTGTTGAAACAGGTCGACGAGCTGGACAGCATCGCCTTGCGCGGTTTCTGCAGCCACTTCAGCCCGACCCTGCATGTCCTCAGTGGCCGTACGGGTGAACTGTGCCTGTCGCAGGATGTGCGCCTGGAGCAACTGGAAAGCCTGTTGCGGCTGGCGCGCAGTACCTATGACTGGGTGGTGGTGGATTTGCCGCGGCAAATCGACCACCTCACAGGCGTCACGCTGGAGCAGGCGGACCGGATCTACATCGTGATGCAACAGAGTCTCAGCCACCTGAAAGACGGCACGCGCCTGACACGCATCCTGCGCGACGACTTGGGTGTGCAGGGCAATCGCTTGCAGGTGGTGGTCAATCGCTACAACAAAACCTCGCCGGTCAGCCTCAAGGACATTACCGAGGCCCTGCGCTGCACCGACGTGCAGAAGCTCCCCAACGACTATTCGGTGGTCAGTGAAAGCCAGAACAGCGGTGTACCGCTGGAGGTCCATGCGCCGCGTGCAGCCGTGACTTTAGCCTTGCGTGAGCTGAACCAGAACCTGATCGGGGTGGTGGCCAGCGAGCGGGGGCTGTTTAAACGTACCTTTAGCCGTTTGTTCGGAGGGTAAGCCATGCTCAGCGACTTTCGTAATCGCCTGCGTCAGCATGCCGGCAAAAATGCTCCGGCAGACGCTCAGGATGTACAGACCGGCAGTGAAAACTGCGCCAGTGTGCTCATGGCCTGGGAGGCCGCCATACCGGACGTGCTCTACGAAACCCGGACCAAGCTCAATCAGGTGGAGACCGAGTGGCGGGAGAAGATCTACCAATTACTGCTCAAGGTCATGGACCTGTCATTGCTCGATTCCCTGGAGCCTGCCGAAGCGACGCGGCAGATCCGCGAGATCTGTCAGCGCCTGCTCGACGAGCACTCGGCGCCGGTCAGTGCCAGCAGCCGTCAAATGATCATCAAGCAGATCACGGACGAAGTGCTTGGCCTTGGCCCCCTGGAACCGCTGTTGGCCGACCACAGCGTGTCCGACATCCTGGTCAACGGGTTTGACTCGGTGTATGTCGAGCGGTTTGGCAAGTTGCAGAGAACCGATGTGCATTTTCGCGACAATCACCACCTGCTGAACATCATTGACCGTATCGTCTCCAGCCTGGGCCGGCGCATTGATGAGTCGTCACCGCTGGTGGACGCCCGGCTGAAGGACGGTTCCCGGGTCAACGCCATTATCCCGCCCCTGGCCATCGACGGGCCGAGCATGTCGATCCGGCGCTTTGCCGTGGACCTGCTCAACACTGAGAGCCTGGTGAAAATGGGCACTCTGACGCCCTCCATTGCCCTGATGCTCAAGGCAATCGTTCGTGGCCGCATGAATGTGCTGATCTCGGGCGGTACCGGCAGTGGCAAGACCACCATGCTCAACGTGCTGTCCAGCTTCATCCCGCACAACGAGCGGATCGTTACCATCGAAGACTCGGCCGAGTTGCAATTGCAACAGCCCCATGTGGTACGCCTTGAAACCCGTCCCGCGAATATCGAGGGCAGGGGCGAGGTGAGCCAGCGCGAACTGGTGCGTAACAGCCTGCGTATGCGCCCTGACCGCATCGTGATCGGCGAGGTGCGTGGCGCCGAAGCGCTGGATATGTTGACGGCGATGAACACCGGACACGACGGTTCGCTCACCACCATTCATGCCAACACCGCGCGCGACGCCCTGGGCCGGATCGAGAACATGGTCTCGATGACCGGTGCGACCTTTCCGATCAAGGCCATGCGTCAGCAGATAGCTTCGGCCCTCAGCGTCGTCATCCAGCTGGAGCGTCAGGAGGATGGCACACGGCGCCTGGTCAGCGTCCAGGAGATCAACGGCATGGAGGGAGAAATCATCACCATGACCGAGATTTTCGCCTTCGTGCGCAACGGTATTGGTGAGCACGGTGAAGTCCTCGGTGAATTTCGCCCCACCGGCATGGTGCCGGCGTTTCGCGATGTGCTCGCCAGGCGCGGTATCGAACTGCCGCTGAGCCTGTTTCGGCCTGACTGGATGGAGGGATAAACATGAGCCAAATTCCCAGTGAATTTATTCTGGCGTTCCTCGGCATGGTGTTCACCGCCATGTTCCTGCTCAGTCAGGGCCTGGCGGTTCCGGTGTTTGGTGAGGCCAGCAAGGTACGCAAGCGTATCCGCAGCCGCCTGAACCTGCTGGAAACCGCCAACAACCAGGTGAACATGCAGTCGGTGCTGCGCCAGAAATACCTGCGCCGCTTGTCACCGTTGGAAGCCCGTCTGGAGCAGTTGCCGGCGATGGAGTCGCTGGCACAGATGATCGAGCAAGCCGGGCATGACTATCGCGCCTACCGGGTACTGTTGCTTGGGTTGGTCCTGGCGCTGGCAAGCGGGATCTTGGCTTGGCTGTTCAGCCAACTCTGGTGGTTGGCTGTCCCTGCGGCCATGCTGGCGTTCTGGCTGCCGGTGCTGAAGATATCCCGCGACCGTGGCAAGCGCTTCGCCCAGTTCGAGGAAGGCCTGCCCGATGCACTGGACGCGATGTGCCGGGCGTTGCGTGCCGGTCATCCGTTCAACGAAACCCTGCAGTTGGTGGCCGAGGAGCACAAGGGGCCGGTCGCCCATGAGTTCGGCCTGACCTTCGCCGATATCAACTACGGCAACGATGTGCGTCGGGCCATGCTCGGCCTGCTCGAACGCATGCCGAGCATGACCGTGATGATGCTGGTGACCACGGTGCTGATCCACCGCGAAACCGGCGGCAACCTGACGGAAGTACTGGAACGGTTGAGCAGCCTGATTCGTGGGCGCTTTCGTTTTCAACGCAAGATCAAGACATTGTCGGCCGAAGGGCGCATGTCGGGTTGGATACTGGTCTCCGTGCCTTTTGTATTGTCTGCGGCGATTGTACTGTCCAGCCCGACGTACCTGCCCATGCTGCTCAACGAACCCCTGGGCCAGAAAATGGTGATCGGGGCATTTGTGGCGATGCTGATCGGGATTTTCTGGATCCGCAAAATCATCCGCATCCAGGTTTGAACATCGCCAGGTGTCGAGGAGGGGGTCATGAACTATCTGCTGAGTCTGATCAACAGTGCGGTGGGCGACGAGCAACTGGCGCGCCTGTTGTTCGCGGGGGCCATCGGTTTGAGCGTAGTGCTCGCGGTGGCAACGCTGGTGTTGCTGGTGCAGGGGTTGCAAGACCCGGTACAGCGCCGTCTTTTGCTGATTAAACGCGGTCATGGCGGGGAGAGCTACGGGCAAAGCGCGCCCAGCAACCTGCAGCTGTTGCTGGAGCAAGTCGGCCAGCGCTTTTCTTCGGTAGAGGAGGGCCAGCCCTCGGCGACCCGAACGCTGCTGACCCATGCCGGCTATCGTTCGCACGCAGCGGTGCAGATGTACTGGGCGATTCGCCTGTTGTTGCCATTGGCCATGGTGGGCCTTACGGTGCTGGCATTGCCGCTGATTCCAAAACTGTCGCTGACCGTGGGCATCGTCGTGCTGATCACGGCGCTGGGTGTGGCGTGGCTGTTGCCGTCCATTTACGTCAACGCGCGCAAACAGGCACGGATGACCCGATTGCTCGTCGCCTTCCCGGATGCCCTGGACCTGATGGTGGTGTGTGTCGAGTCGGGCCTGGCCTTGCCCCAGGCGATCGAGCGGGTATCCGAGGAAATGGCGGTCAGCCAACCCGATCTGGCCGTGGAGCTGGCGCTGGTCAATTCCGAGATCCGCGCGGGGATCCCCAGTACCGAAGCGCTCAAGCGCCTGGCCGAACGTACCGGCCTGGAAGACATTCGCGGGCTGGTCAGCTTGCTCGCGCAGAGCATCCGCTTTGGTACCAGTGTCGGGGCCACCTTGCGTATCTACGCTGAAGAGTTTCGCGACCGGCGCACCCAGTTGGCGGAAGAGAAAGCGGCTAAGATCGGCACAAAACTGATGTTCCCACTGATTTTCTGCCTGTGGCCGAGCTTTTTCCTGGTGGCTATCGGCCCAGCAATCATTGGCGTGTTCAAGGTCTTCGGAAAGCTGTAAGCAGAGGCGGGCAAGCCTCAACGACATGGGGCCTCTGCCTCCAGCGGGTAAACCCGCTGGAGGCAGAGGCCCCATTGCTGTTAAGGGTTACTTCCTCTGTCCGCCGGAGTACTCCTTGTAGAACGGAGGGATGGGATGTTTGTAACTCTCCAGCCAGCGTTGCAGGCTCAGGTCGCGCTCGCTGGCCGCGGCTGTTTGCCGGATAGGCGAAGCGGCCTGACCGCGAGACTGCAGCAGTAACCAGGCTTCGGTTTCCTGCTGTTGTGGCGATGAAGGACCGGGTTCGATGGCCTGGGCGGCGAGCGGAAGAAGCAACAGTCCCAGGCAGCTGAGTATGTTCTGTTTCATCACTACCTCTGCGTTGTTGGCGGATTGACACCGGATGGCGACGGATCGAGCACCGTTGCTACCCGATCACTGGGTACTGCTACGGCCTTGGCCGAACTTTTGAGTTTTTCGGCGCGTACCTGGGCTTCGCTGACTTGCTCGGGGCTCAAGCCCATGCGACTGACCAACTCCGAGGCTTGCTTCCAGTTGCCTTGATAAATCAGCAAGGTCACCAGGTTGACGGCCGCCAACTGATCGGACTGCTTCAATTCCATGGCGGTAATGAACTCGAAACGTGCCTCTTTGAGTTTCAGTTGCTTGAGGTAGACCACGCCCAGGTCGTTGCGAATTTTCTCGTCAGTGGGGGACAGTTGCGCGGCCCGCTGCAAGTGCTTTAGCGCCTGCTCGGTGTCGGTGTGCGCGGCGGCCAACTGGCCCAGGCCGTGTTCCCCTTCGGCGGCGAGGCAAGTCCCCAGCAAACTGCGGTACAACGGCTCGGCCTCGTTTTGCCCAAGCATGCGGTAGATCTTGGCCTTGCGCAGGCGCACGGCCGCGAGGTCAGGCGGCAGGTTTTGCAGATTGGCCAAGCCTGCGTGCAACTTGCCGTCACTGATCATGTCATCGGCCATGCTCAGCGACAGCTCCTGATCCGGGCTCGGCTTGGCGCACGAGGCCGAGCCCATGCCCGACCATCGTGCGCCTCCATCGGTGGCGCAGCCGCTGAGCATCACCAGTCCCAACGCCGCAATCATTGTCTTCATGCTGTGCTCCTGCAATGTCCTGGTGCTCATTTCGACAAGCCGCTGAGCTTGTCGAAGTTACCGTCTTCGAGGAAATACATACGGAACCAGTTCGGGTCGTAATTACGCAGTTTTTCACCCGGCAATGTAGGCAGTCGGGCACCCGCCGCCAGCGGTTGTACCAGGCGCGGGGTCACGATCATCAGCAGCTCCTTTTCCTCGCGACTGATGGTGGAGTCGCGAAAGAACGCCCCAAGAATCGGAACGTCGCCCAGGCCAGGGAACTTGCTCACCGATGAGGTATTGGTCGAACTGATCAAGCCGCTGATCACGAAGCTCTCACCGTCAGCCAGGGAAATACTGGTGTCAGTGCGGCGCACCCTCAACCCGGGAACGATAAAGTCCTGGATCCTCACGCCGTTTTCATAGTCGAGTTCACTGACTTCCGGTGCCACCTTCAAGGCGATGCGATCGCGGCCAATGATGGTTGGCGTCAGGGTCAGGCGAATCCCGAACTCTTTGTACTCAATGGTGACCGTGTCGCTGCCACTGCTGGGTACCGGGATAGGTATCTCGCCGCCGGCCAGGAAGCTCGCACTCTGACCACTCAACGCCACCAGGCTCGGACGCGCCAGGGTGTAGGCAAAGCCACTGCCTTCGAGCGCGTTGATCAAGCCAAGCACGTTGCCGCCACCGAAGCCGATATTGAAACTGCCATTATCCAGCGGGATACGGGCTGCCGTGTTGCCAAGCTGGCCGGGCGACACGGTCACCAGGGGGACGGTGCCGGGGGAGCCAAACAGGAAACTGCCGCCTTTGCCGAAGATCGACGTGCTGGCCTCTTTCAATTTGGTACGGCTGACCTCGACAAAGCGGATATCGGTCTGTACCTGGCTGGGCAGCGTTGGGTCTTCCGAGGGCGGCATCACCGTGCTCACCAGCGAACCGGCCCCTTTGCCCTGGACAAACACCATGCTCTGGCGAGGTGAGCTGGAACATGCGGTCCAGACCATCAGGCTGGTAGCGCCGGGGGCAATACCGGTCACCAGGAAGTCTTTATTGTCATTGAGGTGCACGTCGGCGATTTTCGGATCGCCGACAGCCAATCGAGTGATGGCCACATCCGAGCTCATCACCGTTTGCATGCCTTCACCGACTTCGAGGACGGCGGGTAGGGGGGCTAGTGTTGCACAGTTGCCGGGGGCTGCCAGGGCCATGCTGGCAGGTAATCCAGTGAAAACCAAAGTCCACGCAGCTCGCTTGAGTACTTGCACGTAATCATTGTTCATTCACTGCTTCCTTGTCTGGTTTAGGTCCGCTTGTACGGATCGTTCACACCTATTGGTCGCCTGGCGATCCCGAGAGGGGACTGCTCTTTTGGTTTGAATAACTGTCGTTGTTATTTGACGTTAGCGCAGAAAGGTCAAAATGCTATGAATTGTAAAAAAACGATTTCCAGTAGCGCCCAGGCCACCCTAAACAGGAGGAGCAGGGGGGCTGTGGCTATCCACCAAAGCCCTTTTTATGCTCGTCACTTATAACTCAACTAAATAGTTATTTAGTTGAGTTATATTTTAAGCTTATAAGAGAGCAGGGCAGTAGAGTGCTTTCCGGCTCAGTCGTGTTCAACGGCCGCGTGGGGAAACTCCTCGCGCAAGGCCTGATTCAACCACTCGATAAACCACACGGCATCTTCCGAAAGTGGTTGTTGCGGTGTCAGTACTTGATAGGTTTCAAGTGCGACCGCCGCATCGGTACAGCGCACCAGGGAGCCGTCTGCCAGCTCATGCTTGACCAGCACATCGGTCGCCAGAGCAATCCCATGCCCACGTCGGGCCAGGTTCAAGGCAATGTCGTTGCTCATGTGCGAGGCATTGGACCTGACCTTGAGCGTTAACGTCAGCGCCGCGAACCAGCTGGTCCACCAGGTACCGTCGTCGACGTGGATCAGGTCACAGGTTGGCAGGTCCTGCACCTGGAGGGTTTCGCGCTGCAATTTCGCCAGGTACGCCGGCGAACAGACCGGGAAAACTGCAGGTTTGATCATGGTCAGAAATACCCCGGCGTGTTCACCTGGCAAGCCATAGCCAATACCCAGGTCGGCTTGACGGGCATCCACCGAAGTGAACGAGGCGTTGGGTTCGATGGCCAGCTTCAGGCCCGGCCGCAGGCTGCGCAAAGCGTCGATATGCGGCGTCAGCCAGCGCGAAGCGAACGCCGGCACGCAGAGGATGCGCAGCCAGCGTTCCTGTTGCCGGCATGCGATCTTCGAGCCGGCATCGGCCAGTATCTTCAGTGCCAGGGTCGCTGCCTGATGCAACTCAAGCCCGGGCGCGGTGAGGGTAACGCCGCGTGGTGTGCGCTCCAGCAGCTTTACGCCAAGCCAGTCTTCAAGGTTTTTCACGTGCCGGCCGATTGCGGGCTGGGTCACGTGCAGGGCCCGGGAAGCGGCGACATAACTGCCCAGGCGAGCAGCCGCCTCGAAGGCACGAATGGCATTGAGCGGAGGAAGCCGGTCGCTTGGCATGGCATTCACTGTTGTTAGTTTTTTTAATATCGACCCGGACTTTATTGTTCTTTTCCAGTTCCAGCAAGTTGATAAGCTCGAAAGCGACTGGCGGAAATTCATTGAAAGTCGAGGAAGCGCTGATGTTACGCAGAACAATAAAAAAACAATCCACCCAGGCTTTTTCGGTGCTGGCACTGGCCATCGCCACACTGGGTTTAACTCATAGCAGCGCTAGCCTGGCAGCTGTCGCCCAAGCAGTAGACTGCGGCGTTCCGGGGCTGAAAGTCTGCCCGCAACCCTACGACGAAACGCTGCCCGATCCCCACAACATGCTGACCTGGGACCAGGCCACGCGGGTAGTGGGTTTTCGTAATACCTACCGCCTGTACGAAGGCGATGTATTCAGTAACCAAGGCGCCACACCATCGCCGTTAGCACCGGCCGGCAGCCCGATGCCAGCCATTCACTATGCAATGAACGGCAATAACTACAACATCGATAACTACATCGCCAACCAGAACGTCACCGCCCTGTTGATCCTCAAGGACGGCAAGATTGCCTACGAGTATTACGGCAAGGGCAATACCGAAAATACCCTGTGGACCTCGCGTTCAGTGGCCAAGTCAGTGGTCAGCGTGCTGGTGGGCGTGGCGATAAAGGAAGGCAAGATCAAGTCGGTGGACGACAAGATCACCCTGTATATCCCTGAACTCAAAGGCACGGCGTGGCAAGACGTAACCTTGCATCAACTGATGCAGCACACCTCAGGCGTGATCTGGGATGAAAACTACGCATCACCTGACTCCGATTTTTCCCATATGACCCAGTGTGAGGCCAAGCCTGCGCCATACGACTGCGTGCTCAACCTGGTCAAATCGGTCAAACGCAAACCCGGGGTCAAGCCGGGCGAAGTCTGGTCCTATAACACCGGCGGCGCCTGGCTGGTGGGCCGCGTGCTGGAAAACGCCACGGGCATGACCATTGCCAAGTACCTGGAAAGCCGCGTGTGGAGCCGTTACGGCATGCAGCAGGATGGCATCTGGCACGCCTTGGTCAAAGACAAGGTCGACATGGGCGGCCACGGTTTCAACGCCGCATTGCGTGACTGGGGCCGCTTTGGCCAGTTTGTGCTCAGCGGTGGTCAGCTGCCATCCGGTGAGAAAATACTGCCGGATGACTGGATTGCACGTTCGACGCACTGGACGACTGCCAAGGGTTCGGTGACACCATCGGCACCTAATGGTCAGTACGGCTATCAATGGTGGTACTCGGCGCCGGCACCGGACGCCAATGCCGAGCCGAAGAAAACCGCCACCAGCGAGCAAACGTTCTGGGCGCTGGGGATTTACGGCCAGACCATCGCAATCAATCCAGCGGAGAAACTGGTGATGGTGCAGTGGTCGACCTGGAAGAACGCAGAGACACCAAGCTCGCTGTATGACGAGCAGGCGTTGTTCGTGAATGCCGTGAGTCAAGCGCTGGGCGCCGAGCACTGAAGTCGTAGAGGCTGGAGTCGGGTGGTGGCAGGATTGAAATCTGTCCTGCCACCACCCGCGTGCTTCTATAGCTGACTACGCATAATGTATATTATGTTAAATGAGGTGCTATGTTAGAAATGTTCATGAGGCTCGTAAAACACTGATTCGACAAACCCGCTTCTGGCGTCCACTCTCTCAACGGGCCATGTCCTTCGTGTTCATGGCGAGTCCTTGAATGAGGTGACTGACGATGAAGCTGATTCAGTGCCGTTTCTCTTCAGGTCAGCGTGTACCGTTGCTCGTACAGACCGGAGATGCGGCGCCGTTGCCCATGCTTGTCCCGTT
>RCUL01000211.1_pt1 | contig 43012 bp, 37 predicted proteins | sample 2167521 | NCBI WGS metagenome assembly RCUL01 (sample SAMN09932745, study PRJNA488358) | compost metagenome | feature: garden; material: soil; isolation source: compost soil in acetic acid-enriched culture | place: Germany: Experimental Botanical Garden Goettingen | collected 2016-01-27
TTGGTATCCCTAAAGGCAAAAGCATCCCCCTTCAGGGTTGTGTTCGCACCTTCCTGCGACCTCCTCCGGCTTTTCTATACCATTTAACTATCGTTTCCCTATTCATTACCTATCGTTTGGATAGGAAAATTCCGAACATGGGGCAAAGCGGGGACGGTCGATATCCGAACACGGGTCAAAAAAAGCCGGTTATACTCGGACCTGCAGCGCTTAGGCTGCGGTATCGAAAGGTTGGAACTTTAATGATCACTTCCTAGGCGGGCCCCCTGCTCCTGTTCTGCAGATGGGATGACTGCGGGGGCAGAGAGTTATAGAACGAGCTGTCCGGGAACAATCAGGGAGCAAAAGTCTAAATAGCGCTTAACAAAGGGTCTCAGACATGAGGTGCTCTGAAGGAAAACAGCAAAATGCCCAGAAAAAAAAGAGATGGGATGCGAAGATTTCGGATAAACTTAACGTAGAAGGTACGGAGGTCGTTAAGGGAACAGCTCCACCTTCGGAAAAAACAGGGGTAGATGCACATGGAAACTGAAAACGTATAGTATAAAGACTATCCCCCTAAATCGGAAGGAGTGCAACAAAGCGACAACGAGATACTGGCGATAAACGAAAAACAGCTGTCAAGCACATTTCCAAGACTCGGAATGGATCTCATGGGCAACCCGAGGAAATCTGAACAGCACACCCCACACTAGGCTACCAATGATTCGAAGGGTAAAAAACAATGATTTTATTTTCTATCAGGAATATTAAGTTTGATCTAGATTAAAAAATTACGAAAAGGGATCACTTGTATATAAGATGTTAAAGATATTGAATACTTTTATTCTAAATAAACATCATATTAGTCATGATAGATTATAACGAACTCTTAAAACAGGTAGAAGAATTCTCTAACGCTTATATTATACAGAATATCTCCTCGTGTCATTGTTTTCACAACAGTATACATACACATTCAGTAGTACAAGCTGCAGATGAGATTTCCTCGTTTTATAAGTTAAATGACGAAGATCATTTTATAGTGATCAGTGCAGCCTATTTTCATGATTTAGGTTATGTAAAATCTGACAATGCTATTGGCCATGAAAAAAGAAGTGTAGAGATCGCTTTAGACTTTCTAAGGGATAAAGGGGTACCGGAGGAGGTAAAAGAAAAAATCAAAGGTTGTATCCTCGCCACCAGAATGCCACAAGATCCAAACAATCTATTGGAACAAATTCTTTGTGACGCTGACTTGTTTCATTTTGGAGGAGAGGACTTTGAAAACAGAAATAAACTGATGAAGACCGAAGCAGAGGCTGTATTAGGTAAAGAAATTGATAAGGATGTTTGGCGTGCTGGCACTATAAAACTTTTGTCAAGTCATCATTACCATACAGATTATGCCCAACAAAAGCTCAACGCAAAGAAAGAAGAGAACTTAAAAGAACTGGAGCGAAAACAGGAAAAATCCAAGGACAAGAAAAAAGAAGACAAGAAAGAAACAAAAAAAGAGAAAGATAAAAGTGCCAAACCTGAACGTGGTATAGAAACAATGTTCCGGATAACATCGTCCAACAACCAACGTTTGAGTGATATGGCTGACAATAAAGCTAATATTTTATTGACCGTTAACTCCATTATTCTATCTGTCGTTATTGCGGTATTATTTAGGAAATTGGATAGTAACGAACATTTGATCTTGCCAACAATTATTCTCACGGTAATTGTTGTGGCCACTATGGTCATGGCTATACTTTCAACTATACCCAAAATACCTTCTGGAAAATTCTCAAAACAGGAAATTGAAAATAAGACCGTCAACCTATTATTTTTCGGTAATTTCTATAAAATGAAACTGGATGACTATAATGAAGGAATGCAAAAAGTAATGATCGACTCCGAATTTCTATACGGCATGCTAACAAAAGACGTTTATTCCCAAGGAGTTGTATTGGGTAGAAAATACAAATTACTGCGTTATGCTTATGGCATCTTCATGTTTGGCCTGGTTATCTCTGTTATTTCGTTTGTTATTGCAACGCTATTGTAAGACAGATACTCAGCATAAATTCATCATTTTTTAATTATGTTTCGGATGAAAAAAGAAGACCTGTACATCAATAGGGATATCAGTTGGCTTTCCTTCAATGATAGAGTACTTAACGAGGCTGGACGTAAGGAAGTCCCGTTATTGGAAAAATTACAATTCCTTGCTATTTTCTCATCTAACCTCGATGAGTTCTACCGCGTACGGATGCCTGTATTGATGGCATGGAAAAAAATTAAAAAGAAGGCTATTGACCAAGTTGTCACGAATCTTGACATTGGAACGTATAAAAAGGCCTCTAAAATTATCGATAAACAGCAGGAAAAATTTGGACTCCTTTTAACCGATATCATTCATCAGTTAACTGATGAAAATATTATTCTGATCTATAACCAGGAGATTCCATTACCTGTAAGACCTCTTGTCGCCAAGTACTTTTTTAATACTATAGCTTCTTACCTGCAAATAATCCCCGTTGACGAAGAATTTTCTTTTTTTCCGATCAACAACCATCTATACTTTGCAATGACAGACAATACTACAACAGACTTATTCATTGTAAACATACCTGCCGATCGCATTAATAGATTCTTCACTTGTCAGGTCAATTCCAAGACATACGTTGTCTTCATTGACGATATCATTAAGCTATTTTTACCGGGTTTACTACAAAGTAAAAGTCTAAATTTTTATTCCTTCAAAATCACTCGGGATGCTGAACTCAATTTACAAGATGAATTTGATGGTGATATAGCGCAGAAAATAGAGGCAGAGGTCAAGAAGAGAGATCTTGGCTATGCCACTCGTTTCTTACATCAACCGGGTTTTCCAAATCAACTTACCGAAAGACTCGCAGTTCTTTTTGACTTAAGAAAAAGTAGCATTGTCGCCGGTGGATATTATCATAATTTGAAGGATTTTTTCTCTTTCCCAATAAAAAAGGAAGAATTGTCTTTTCCACCACAGCAACAGCTAGCCTCACATCAGGACTTTGAACATTCTATTTTTGACCAGCTCGATCAGCATGATATGTTAATATGTACTCCTTATGAATCATTTGATCCTATTCTTCGTTTTTTTAATGAGGCAGCAATAAACCCTGATGTAGAGGAGATCCGTACCACGCTCTATCGAATTGCCAGCGATTCGCATATTGCCCAAGCCCTGGCTACCGCAGCGAAGAATGGCAAAAAAGTGAATGTGTTTGTTGAGTTAAAGGCTCGCTTTGATGAAGCCAATAATATACATTGGTCAAAGATTATGAAAGAGCAGGGGGTAACGATCAGCTATAGTATCCCAAACCTTAAAGTACATGCTAAAATTGCGCTTGTCAAACGAAAAGATGGAAAAGAGAGCGCATTATTCGGAACAGGTAACTTAAATGAGAAAACCGCCAAAGTATATACCGATTACTTCTTAATGACATCCAATCACCGATTGACTGAAGAGCTAAGGCTGTTATTTGAATTTTTACCCAAGAGAAAGAAACCGGATAAGCCGACAGATATCCCATTTGAAGAGCTTTTGATTGCTCAATTCAATCTAAAGCAAACTTTTGTCACTTTGATTGATGAAACCATTACTCAGGTAAAGATGGGCATCGCCGCCTCAATAAAAATTAAGCTAAACAATTTAGAAGAAGAATCGTTAATCAATAAATTATACGAAGCCGGTCAGGCTGGTGTGAAAGTGCAATTATTGGTCAGAGGAATCTGTAGGCTTAAACCCCAGGTAAAAGGACTAAGTGAAAACATTGAAGTAAAACGGATCGTAGGGCGATATTTAGAGCACGGAAGAATCTTTATATTCCAATATGGAGAACATACAAAGGTGTATTTAGGTTCCTCAGACTGGATGAATCGTAATATCTACCATCGGATAGAGACCTGTTTCCCCATTACGGAGCCAGTATTGTCCAACAAGATTCAGCAGCTATTTGAAATTCAATTCGCTGACGACGTTGAAGCAACTGTCCTTGATGAGATGGGGCAAAACATACCTATAGAACATCCGACTGGCAATAAATCACAACAGCAAATTGTTGACTACTTAAATAACTGAATTCATGAAAGACGCTACACGATTAACAGCTCTTGCTCTAGGAATGATTTCCATGGTATTGCTAGCTTGTAACCCCAGTAATGCGAATAAAGAACGTACGACTAGTGTAACTGACGTTACAACAGATAAACAACAGACAATTCCGTATAGATTATCATCCGGCGAAAAAATAAATTTGCCCGATGAACTGCTCGAAATATCAGGTATTGCATTTCTTGAGGGACAAGACCAAGATATCTATGCCATTCAGGATGAACAGGGGCTACTTTTCAGATACAATTTGTCAACTCAAAAGCTCACATTCAACCCATTTGGAAAGGATGGTGATTACGAAGACATTGGCATTAGTAAAACACATTTCTTTATTTTAAAGAGCAATGGGGCTATCTATTCCTTTCCCATCACGGATAAAGATAACATACAGACAGTCACCGAACAAAAAGATATTTTACCCAAAGGTGAATATGAGGGGCTTTTTGTAGACAAAACAAGTAACCTTGCCTATGTGCTCTGTAAAGAATGTCGTACAGACAAAAAACAGGCGCAAACTACAGGATATATTTTCTCCATTGGCGCCGATGGCAAGTTTAATCCACAAGGTGAATTTGCGATTCAGATTGATAAGTTGAAAAAATTTGATCCCAAAATCAAAAAGACATTCAAACCTTCAGCCCTTGCAAAGAAAAACGATAGCAATGAGTGGTATATTTTGTCCTCCATTGACAAGGCACTTGTCGTAACGGATGAAAATTTCCATGTCAAATCTATAACAACGCTGGATCCAAAGCTATTTCCACAACCAGAAGGCATCAACTTTGATTCAAAATCAAATCTTTACATCAGTAGTGAAGCTGGCGATCAAGACAAAGGAATCATTTATAAATTTGAAAAATAATAAGCATGCAACGGGTCTTACCATTCTTTTTACTTTTTCTCGCTACACAAGCTTATTCTCAGCAGAAGAATAAGTCGAATTCAACAATTGACACGCACAAAGATAAATCGCTGACTCAAGCCGTGATTAAAGACAGTACTATTGTTGTAGCAAATGCAAAGTATGGGAAGGCGAGTGGATTTAAGAAGTCATTTCTTGGAGAAAATTATCGTAGAGAATGGGCTGCCGAGACCGCCTTACCCATATTACAGCTCTCTAGATTATACGGTGGCCTGACGCCTGTTAAACAGGGAGGAGGCATGCAATCCATTTCACTCAGGTTAACAGACCCAACAGGTAGAGAATGGGCGCTGCGATCAGTAAATAAACGAACAGAGTCTTTGATTCCAGAGGAATTGCATGGCACCTTTGTACAGGACGTGCTGGACGATGCGACGAGCGCACAACATCCTTATTCCGCATTGATGATTCCTGCGCTGGCTAATGCGGTGAAGGTTTCACATGCACATCCCGTTATAGGTGTCGTTGCGCCGGATACAATCCTTGGCGAGTACGCTCCTTTATTCGAAAACACTATTGCCCTATTGGAAGAACGAGAGCCAATGGGCGACTCCGATAATAGTCCAAAAGCCGTGCGCAAGCTTCAAGAGGACAACGATGATGATTTCAAACCCAAGGCATACCTGAGGGCGCGTATGCTAGATGTAATTGTAAGCGACTGGGATCGTCATGAAGATCAATGGCGTTGGTATAATGAAAATCAAGATACTGATGATAAAGACAAGGATTATATTCCAATTCCTCGGGATCGAGATCAGGCCTTGCGTGTTACACAGGGATTTTTGATGAAAGATATTTATCAACGGTTTGTCAACCCCGTTATGCAGGGTTTTACAACAGGCATTCCAAATATCAGATACTCCCTTTTCAAATCCAGATTTTTAAATGCACATCCAAGCAATCAACTCTCCCACAAGGAGTGGACAAAAGAAGTAAATCAGTTTGTCTCCAGTTTGACAGATTCGGTACTCTGGCAATCTGTCAAAAGCTTACCACAATCATCCATCGCTATTCGGGGAGAACAGATTTTCCGCACACTTCAAAGCAGACGCGATGCTTTGCCGGCTGCAATGGAAGAATATTATCGTTTTATCAATAATATTGTCGATATCCATTTCAGTGATAAGAACGAAAAGGTGGAGATTGCAAGTACCCAAGATGAGGGCTTAAAAATCATTGTGTCCAAAATCAACAAAGATGGAAAGGTGACTAAAACCCTAATGGACAAGACTTATGAAAAGAACTTAACAAAAGAAATCCGATTGTACCTTTCTGAGGGTCAGGACTCGGTGTCCATAAATAATGTAAATTCGCCCATAAAACTGCGCATTATTGGCGATAGTTTGCCAAAGACCTATGTAATCAACAACAGTCACTCAAAAATAAAGCTCTATGAGAATACGGGCAACTCCACTTTTTTGGGAGAAAAAGGTCGAATCAGACTACATCAAGGTAAGGACAGCTTAAATACGCAGTTCGTTCCCGTCAATCTATACAATTCCTGGCTCCCCTTGGTAACAGCGGGTTATAATGCTGATGATGGTTTTTCTCTCGGGCTTGGTGCCGCATATACGCATCAACGGGGTTTTAGAAAAACTCCTTTTACCTATAAACAACAGATTACTGTGGCAGCGGCATTCCGAACAGGGGCCTATAAAATTCATTATCGTGGCGAATGGGAAGATGTAATAGGTAATGCCGACTTTGTCCTCGATGCATTAGCAAAAGCCCCCGACAATACGCAGAACTTTTTTGGTGTTGGTAACAATTCCCTATTTTTAAAAGATCAGTATGGCGCGAAATACTACCGTAGCAGGTTCAATATTTTCAATGTCAACCCACTACTGCGGTGGCACCCTTCGTCTACGCTGAATTATGCTATTGGTCCCCATATCCAGTTCTATCACCTGGATCCAATTGAAAATCAGAATCGTTTTATCTTAAATCCGCAAGCGCTCCATTCTTATGATAGTGTTTCCATTACCAATGACAAAGCTTTCGTTGGACTAAATGCTTTTCTGACGCAAGATACACGTAACCGCAAGATCAATCCAAGTAAAGGATTATTTATCAAGGCAGCCCTACATTCTTTTTTGGGCTTAAATAAATATTCCAGAAATTCAGGCCAGCTAAGCGCAGAAATGACAGGCTATTTTAGTGCCCTAAATGAAGGCATCGTATTCGCAAATAGAGTAGGCGGGGGAACGGTGGTTGGCAATCCTACATTCTATCAATATCTATTTCTAGGAGGTCATGAGAATCTTCGTGGTTTTCGTCAATATAGATTTGCTGGCGAGCAAATGGTATACAACAACCTCGAAGCCCGCGTCAAGATTCATGAGATAAAAAGCTACGTTCTACCCGGAGAACTAGGGATCATGGGGATGTATGATATCGGAAAAGTGTGGGCAAAAGATCACAACAGTAAGACAGTCCACCAAGGATTCGGCGGAGGACTTTATTATATCATCGCCAATGCATTACCTCTTCACTTTGTGATGGCCAAATCTAATGAAGGTTGGTATCCCTATTTTAGTACCGGCTTCCGTTTCTAAAAGTGTTCAATAAATGGAAATAAAGAATATACGACTAGCCAAAAGCGAAAGCAGGCTATATAATATCGAGAAGAAGCTCCATTTCGAACCTTTTTTTCGTTATCTAGAGTCATTTACCAAAGGCGATGTATCTCCAGATGGTATGATTCCATTATTTGCTCTGGAACGCATCAGAGAGATTGAACAGGTCAACGGTAGGCTATGTAACCAAAACTTAAGCGCATATAAAGATATTTTACAGCTCATTTACAGTCTTTCAGTATCGCTAATTGATACTGACCCCAAAAGATATTGGGCGCTTGCAACGCCACTTGCTGAAGAAACATTTTATGGCACAGAAGCATTTTTCGAACTCTGGAAAAATGAGCTAGAGGAACAAGATCTTCAGGACGAGATGCAAGATGGAGGTATCCTGAACAATCAGGAAAAACTGATATATGCCCTTATTTTCGAACGGTTATATGGACTTCCTGCCAAAGAAAATAATACAATCGTCTACTATCATTTAAATGAGCAGGGCGAAATCATTGATTATTACGATTTAAATATAGATTTCAAATTTGTTGATATTAAACCAAAAAAGGAACTCCCACAATTTGATGTAGGGCATCTGACGAAAAATGCCAATGATATCTCTTTATTCGATTGGAATAATGTTGTCAATACAATTAAGATCGAAGATTTTGAACTATCGGGCTTTACTATCCTCACCGTCAAGAAAAGCAGTTTAGAGCATACCCTCAAGCGGATACAATCCATTTTATTAGATCTCGCAACATATAACTACCATCTCTTCCTATCCGATCTCGAGAAAATTATTGCTCCGATCTTGAAGGGATCGGATACAGTTTTCAGCCTGTTTCCATTGTTTCAGCTAAATGGACTACCATTTTTTGATTATTCTATTACCAACAAAAGTATTTTAATTTCGGAAACCTACGCAAGCACCAATTATACTAACATCAATCCAGAAGTCGCCAATTATCTAAAACATCCGCATCTGATCTTCCACAATACGATGGATGGCATTAAAAATACAACATCCGTTTTCGAAGAACGCATTAAGACTTCCGGAGTCAAGACCTATCTATGCATTCCGTTGATACATAATCATGCTTTGTCTGGTATTCTGGAAATCTACAGTCATCAACTGGACCAATTGGATAATGAGACAATACACTCTCTTCGTGAGCTTGTACCGCTGCTATCCCAGTTATCACATGATATCACGACAGAATTTAAAAAACGTATTGACGAGATTATCATTAACCGATTTACAACAATACAACCAGCTGTACAGTGGAAGTTTAACCATATTGCAGCTCAATATATTCAGGAACTCGAAAATGATGAACAGAATGCACATATCAAACCAGTTATTTTTGAGGAGGTATATCCACTCTATGGCGCCATTGATGTCAAAGATTCTACGATCATCCGTAATGCGTCTATTTTAAAGGATTTTAGTTTCAAAGTAAAACAACTGGCTCTCCTCATTGACGAATTGTCTTTGGATGGTACACATCAAGTAATTATTGCCTTTTCTAAACGTGTAGATCAGATTGCCGAATCGCTCGACCATATTTCCTTTGATGAGTCTATGGTAAAGATCATTGAATTCTTCCGAAAGGATGTGCAACCATTTCTCGATGCGGCGAGAAGACAATTCCCAACAAAACATGCCATTATTGAGCATTACGCCAGGCACTTTTTTACCAATCGTGATACAGGCGAGTTTTATAGGAATGAATTTGAAACCTCTTTGCGTCAAGTAAACCATATCATCAGTAAAGAACTTAATCATTTCAACAGCTTCATTCAGGGCAATTATCCATCTTACTTCCAAAAATTCAGGACGGATGGTATTGAGTATGATATTTATGTTGGGGAATCTATTACGCCACAGCAAACTTTTAGCTACGAGTTTATCAATGTTTTTAGGCGGCAACAAATTATATCCATGGCTAGAATCGCTCTAAAAGCACATCATGCGAAGCGCGATCTACCACTTGCACTAGAGACCACACAACTTATCTTCATCAATCCGCACAGCATTGACATTAGTTTTCGGGAAGACGAACGTCGATTTGATGTAGAGGGGTCATTAAATATCCGTTACGAAATCATCAAAAAAAGAATAGATAAGATCCGGATAAAACGTACAAAGGAGAGGCTTACTCAGACCAACAAAATAGCAATTGTCTATTTATCGGATGAGATTTTAGAAGACCTGAATCTAAGCATACAAGCTATTTATGATATGGGAATAATTGAAAGCACTGTAGAACACCTCAAACTGGAAGATGTGCAGGGAATAGTAGGTTTGAAAGCTATTCGTCTTACAGTAAACCTAAACTACAGAGATTTCTCCTAAATTTGTCGAAATCTCTCTGCGGTAGAGTAAATAAATAGGAAAAATATTTTAAAAACAGGATTACGATGATAACTGATGCCAACTATTTTTATTTAAGCGATTTGCTTGGCACCTTATTTTTTGCAATATCGGGGACTTTATCCGCAAAACGTAAGGATATCGACATCTTTGGAGCAGCTTTTTTGGGCTTTGTAACAGCTATTGGCGGCGGATCCATGCGTGATGTATTTTTAAATCTGCGTCCCGTTTGGGTCAACGACAGCAATTACCTTATAGCCATATTCTTGGGCATCTTGATCGCTATCATATTCAATCGGCAGCTCTATGGTTACTATCGTACCCTAACACTTTTTGATGCCATAGGAATTAGCTTCTTTACCATTTTAGGGGTACAAAAGTCATTAAACTATGAAAGTAATGTCTATGCGGCAATTATTTTTGGAATGTTTACAGCCGTTTGTGGAGGCATGACACGTGATATTCTGCTCAATGAGACACCACTGATCTTTAAAAAGGAAGTTTATGCAACAGCCTGTCTGGCCGGTGGACTGATCTATATTCTACTCGTTCATCTCAATCTTGATTTATCCTGGGCCGCTTTTATTGCTGCCGGTGTTGTTTTCCTTGTTCGAATGACTGCGGTCAAATACAGATTATATCTTCCCCGATTGGATTGATAGGTGGGATTTGGAGATTATTGCTGTTAAAAACAAAAGAAAAAGCGTTAGTATGGACTAACGCTTTTTCTTTTGTTGTGGGAATTTCATTTTATAACTCACTCGGATATTGCCTTTGGCAATTGCATCCAATTTGCTCTTCAACATTGTTTTCTTAAGTGTACTTAGTTTGTCCGTAAACAATTTACCTTCAAGATGATCGTATTCGTGTTGAACGACACGTGCAGCCAGTCCAGTTAGATCCACTTCATGTTCTTCAAAATTCTCATCCAAATAATTAATGCGAATATTTTTGTGACGAAGCACGTCTTCGTTAATATCTGGAATACTTAGGCACCCCTCACCAAAAGCCCATTTTTCACCGGATTCTTCGACCATAATCGGATTGATGAAAACTCTTTTGAAAGTCTTAAGCATTTCTTTATTCTCTTCGTCATCCTCTGCAAATGGTGTCGCATCAATAACAAACATTCGTATTGGCAGACCTATCTGTGGTGCTGCAATCCCAACACCATGTGCGGCATACATGGTATCATACATATCATCAATCAATTTTTTTAAATCGGGATAGTCTTCATCTATTTCTTCAGCGACCTTTCTCAATACAGGGTCGCCATACGCCACTATCGGAAGTTTCATAGTACTATTATATTTTGCACAAAGGTACGGATAATTATTAAAAGCGAATATTTCGTCAAAACTTCTATAAAAGCTACTTTTGTCTTATGACTCCATCCTTTAAAGACTTGGCTATTCGGCTTAAAATTGACCTCGAACGACAGCTCGACGTACAACTAACCCTGATCGAACTTGATGGATTTATACAAATTCTCGCTACTGAAATAACAAAAAATATATTTATTTACCCTAATGAGCGAGTTTTACGCTATCATACCCCTGAATATGGCATTCATATAGATGAAGACCAACTAGCGCAAAAATTCGACCTCATCGTCCAGCGTATCGTTGCTAAATCAAAGAATAATAGACGTATCTATGCACGGAAAACTGTCGTTGCCCGCATTGATAAAAAAGTAACTCAACAGTTCCTCGTGGAACATCATCTGCAGTCAGCTCTCCCCGGAAAATATCGGTATGGACTATATGATCAAGGTGAACTCGTTTCTATTGCTGTATTTTCTGGTGGGCGCCGTATGAATGATAAAAGCGAAGAGTATCGTTCCTTCGAATTATTGCGTTTTTGCAATAAATCTGGTTATAATGTGATCGGCGGGCTAAGCAAATTAATCAAAGCCTTCTCCAAAGATTTCCACCCTGGAGATATCATGACATATACCGACCGGGATTGGAGTCAACATTCCTCATTGGAAAAGATCGGCTTTACAACAAAAGAAATTACGGCATCTATTAACTTCTGGGTAGCGGGAATACATCGATATACCTATCGCTCCGACGAAGAACTACAAGCATTAATGGAGCGGATCCCAATTGGTTTTCAAAAGGAAAACATGGGAAGCATCAAGATGATTTTATATATAAAATAAGCTAAATTGTGTATATTGTACACTGTAATAGTTTGAAAAAAATAAATAATCAAAAATAATAACGTTATGAAGAGAAAACTTCGCATGGGTATGGTCGGAGGCGGAAATGACGCCTTTATTGGAGCTGTACACCGCATCGCCGCTTTTATGGATGGCAAGATTGAGTTGGTTTGTGGTGCATTTAGCATCGATCCACAGATTTCAAAACAATCTGGAGAAGACTTATTTGTAGCTCCCGAGCGTGTCTATCTAACCTACGAAGAGATGATAGAAAAAGAATCTTTGCTTCCTGAGGGTGAACGCATGGATTTTGTAACGATTGTTACTCCTAACTTTCTACATTTTGCCCCAGCTAAATTAGCCTTGGAAAAAGGTTTTGATGTTGTCGTTGAAAAACCTATGACAGTATCTGTTGAAGAGGCAAAAGAATTGCAGGAGACTGTAGAGCGCACAGGCCGTACACTATGTTTGACACATACCTATTCGGGGTATCCGATGGTAAAACAAGCCAAAGCGATGGTGAGAGAAGGCCACTTTGGTAAAATAAGAAAAATTGTTGTTGAATATCCACAAGGATGGTTAAGCCGTTTAACCGAACGTGAGGGCAACGCGGGCGCTGCTTGGCGTGCAGATCCAAAACGCTCAGGCAAATCTTTGGTAATGGGAGATATCGGTACCCATGCTGCTCATCTTGCAGAATATGTTTCAGGATTAAAAATCGAAGAATTATGTGCTGATTTGACAACATTTGTTGAAGGCCGTCTATTGGATGATGATGGTTCGGTATTGTTACGTTTCGAAAATGGTGCAAAAGGTGTATTAATGGCATCACAGATCTCAGCGGGAGAGGAGAATGCAGTCCGTATCCGCATTTATGGTGAAAAAGGAGGGTTAGAATGGGCCAATGAAGACCCGAACAACCTGATCATCAAAATGCTGGATCAGCCTCGTCAATTGTACCGTACAGGAAATTCTTATGCAGCTCCATATACATTGAGTTCTTTTGCTACACATAATACGCGTATTCCTGCAGGTCACCCAGAGGGTTTATTGGAGTCCTTTGCGAACATTTACCGCAATTTTACCTTGACTGTCACTGCAAAAAGAGAGGGCAGAACCCCAACGGCTGAACAACAAGATTTTCCGACTGTTTACGATGGTGTAAGAGGTATGACTTTTATTGATACTGTTGTAAAAAATAACGAAGGAACAGAAAAATGGACTAAATTTGTCGTGTGATAGACAGATTAGAACATATACTTTCTCTTTTGGAGCGGACAACTGTTCCAAAAGAGAAAGTAATCGTTATTCTGGGCCCAACAGCCTCTGGAAAAACCAAACTGGCAGTACAGCTTGCCCAACAAATTGATGCCGAAATTATCAGTGCGGATTCCCGTCAAATTTATAGACGCATGGATATCGGCACAGGAAAAGACCTCACTGAATATCAAGATATTCCATATCATCTTATCGATATACAAGAACCGGGCGCGAAATACAATCTTGGAAATTTTATCACTGATTTCAATCAGGCCTATCAATCCATTTTAAACAAAGGTAAACATACAATCTTATGCGGTGGGACGGGGTTATACTTGCAAAGCGTTATCCAACGGGCCCCGTATGCACTGATTCCAAGCATTGAAGGATTCAAAGAAGCGTTTTCGGAACAGACTGAATCAGAATTAATGGAACGAGTAAGCTCTTATAGATGTCCCCAAGACTTTCAAATTGATCATTCTACCAATAAACGTATCATCCGCGCCATCGAGATACTGGAGTTTCTCAGACAAAATCCAGATTTCAAACCCGAACAGCAAGCGCCTGAAGCTCTTGTCATTGGACTAAATCCGGCTCTTGAAAAAAGAAGATCAAGTATCAGTAAGAGACTGAATGAGCGAATAGAAAACGGTTTTCTACAAGAAGTCGAACAATTATTAGTCGACGGGATTTCCCATGACCAACTACAATATTATGGGTTAGAGTATAAATATGCATCTTTTTATCTCCTTGGACAGTTGGATTACGCAACCTTCTTCACAAAGTTAGAAACAGAAATACATCGATATGCTAAACGTCAAATGACTTACTTCCGGAAAATGGAAAAAGATGGGATCAAAATTCATTGGATATAAACAAAAAAGGGCTAGTATTGCTACTAACCCTTTTCGTTAATCTCTTTCTATTATAACTTGATTTCCTCATCTTTCGCATTGAAGAAGTGGAATTCAGTTAGGTAATATGACGTCATTGGATTTACTTTAATCCATTTACCGTACTTCATAAACCATTTCATTCTTTTAGAAATCAAACCAGACTTAATGTAAGCGTCTATGTATGGGTGAACACATAAGGTCACCTTTTTCTCATTCTGTTCTTGGAGAATAAAACTCAAATTATTTTCAATATCATCCATTAGGACAATACTTGATCGGATTTCACCTGTACCATCACAAGCAGGACATTTCTCGTTTGTGACAATATTCATTTCAGGTCTTACACGTTGACGGGTGATCTGCACTAGACCAAATTTACTTGGTGGCAAAATCGTATGTCTCGCTCTGTCCGACACCATACATTCTTTTAAGAACGTATACAACTCTTTTCGATGATTGGGCTTGTGCATATCGATAAAATCGATGACTACAATTCCCCCCATATCACGCAAACGCAGTTGCCGCGCGATTTCTTTTGCTGCTTCCATATTGACCAGCAATGCATTATCTTCCTGATTCTCCTTATTGGCAGAACGGTTACCGCTATTGACATCAATTACATGTAGGGCTTCGGTATGCTCGATAACGAGATACGCACCACCCGGCAATGTAACAGTTTTGCCAAAAGCTGCCTTGATTTGCTTTTCAACTCCGAAATGGTCGAAAATTGGTTCTTTATGTTTGTAAAGTTTTACAATTTTCTCCAGATCTGGAGATATATCGTGTATATATGATTTTGTTTCTTCGAAGATCGAAGGATCATTAACATAAATATGCGAAAACTCATCCGTTAGGATATCCCGTAGAATCGTGGATGCACGATCCATTTCGCCGAGAACCTTTTGCGGTGGTTCAGCATTACGAAGACGTTTGGTAAATAGCTCCCATTTTGAGATCAGGTCCAATAAGTCACGTTGTAGTTCTTCAACACCCTTTCCTTCAGAGACCGTACGGATAATTACACCAAAATTAGCTGGTTTAATTCCTTCGACAATCTTTTTGAGGCGGTTGCGCTCATTACTACCTTTGATACGCTTGGAAATGGAAACAGTACTTGAGAAAGGTACCAAAACGACAAAACGACCTGCAATTGAAAGGTCTGAACTCAGACGAGGTCCTTTTGTTGAGATGGGTTCTTTGGCGATTTGTACTGGCACGAGCATATTTTTGCTCAAGACATCAGAGATCTTACCAGCTTTATCGATATCCTTTTCAAGTTTTAAACTATTGAGCAGTTTCTCTTGATAACTGCCATTCTTTACTATACGCGTAAGCTTTAGCAAAGATTGAACTTGTGGACCCAAATCTAGATAATGTAGAAAAGCATCCTTTTCGTAGCCTACATCTACGAAAGCCGCATTCAGCCCTGGCATAATCCGCTTGATACGTCCGAGATAAATATCTCCGACAGCGAAATTGTTATTTGCGGGTTCGCGGTTAAGTTCAACAAGCTGCTTGTCTTGTAGTAAAGCAATAGTTACCCCTTTATCAGGAGTTGAATCGATAATTAATTCCTTTACCAAAAGCTACTCATTTTTGATACCTATGCAATATCCTATCGCAATTTTTGGTATCCGATTAAACATTTAAAGAACGTTGTTACGAAAAAAACAATCTACACACCCATAAAGACATGTAGATCGTTTCGTAAAGCTATCTCAGCAAAATGGGCCAAGATGTTTAAAAGCTTAACACAAGACTATTTTTTCTTGTGTCTATTTTTTCTTAAACGTTTTTTACGTTTGTGAGTAGCCATCTTGTGTCTTTTTCTTTTTTTTCCGCTTGGCATAGCTAAATTTTTTAATGATTATAAAATAATAAATTAATTACTTGCTCAATTCCCCGATCTTACGGTCGATGAATTGTGATAGGGACGGATCAGCTGCCAGCTCTTTACTTTTTTGAAAAGCAGTTACGGCCTCTTTTTTCATCCCAATATTTTCATAGCCTGTGGCTAAGTAAAAGTATGACTCTGCATCGGGTTTTTGATCGATAACGGTCTTAAAACGCTCGATGGCTTTGTCAAACTGACGGGACTGTAATGAAAACAATCCCAAAGTTTTATTCGCTTCTAAGTTTTTCGGATCAGCAGCAACAACTTCACGCAATAAAGCAATACCTGCCATTGGATTGTTTGTTCCTGATACCATTGCGGCACCTAATCCTGTTTTTGCATCAAGACTACTTGAATTAGCTTTTAGCGCCGCTTCATATGCATGAATTGCATTCTGATTAAGAGCTTGAGCTAAAGTAGAATCTTGCAAATTAGTGTAAGCAGCACGATAAGCATTACCCGCTTTCAACCAATATTCAAATTGAGGAGAAACCTTTGCCATTTCCTCATACACAAATGCCTGAGGAGCTGGTTTTGCGACATCGTCCCACTTATTTGCCAACTGTTGCAACAGCTTTATCTTATCTTCACCAGAAGCTTTTGCAACTTGGGCCTCAATATCGGAAATTTCTTTGACTAAACTAGCATCTAAACCTTGTTTTGTCATCGAAGAGATATTTTCCAAGTTTACTTCATTGGAAGGTTTCGATTCAGATGCTGCAGCAGTTTGTTTTTCTTTGTCCACCAAACCTTTAATAGGCTGTGCAAATAGCACAGCAACCAAGGCTACTACTGCTCCTATGACTATTATTTGTTTGGTTTTTGCCATTTTAATCTATTTTAAGATTATTTATTGCCGTTTTTTACTTTCTCAACGAAAATTTTAGCTGGCTTGAAGCTAGGAACAAAGTGCTCTGGAATAATGATCGCTGTATTTTTCGAAATGTTTCTTGCAGTCTTCTCAGCTCTTTTTTTGACTACGAAGCTACCAAAACCTCTTACATATACATTTTCTCCTCCGATCATTGCGTTTTTGACAACTTTGAAGAACGCCTCTACGGTCTCTTGAACATCTACCTTCTCTAAGCCAGTTTTGTTAGAGATTTCTGCAATAATTTCTGCTTTAGTCATATCTATTTTACTGTAATTATTTATTTTTCAACCCTTAAGCCAACTAATGTTTGGGGATGCAAAAGTATTGTTTTAAAATGAGGAATGGAAATTATTTAAACACTTTTTTGATAAATAAGCTTCCAAAAGCCAAACATTTACAATCAATTAACGAGATTTCACATCGAGCAAACCGCTAAATAAGTTTCAAAATTAACAACAATTTCCTAATTTACAACAAGTTGATTCATTGGATGTCATAAAAAAATCAAGATATGCCAATTGCATGACTAATACATTCCAAATCTTCGCGCGTATGATGTGCATTGACAACAATTCTATTCAATAATGGGTCTTTAGGAAGGGGATAAGGAAAACTAGAGACCAATATACTTGCTTCCATCAGCCTTTCATAGAGACTAATATCATTGGAAGAGAAGACCGGAAAATTAGCGATGGCATTTAAATATCCTTTTGAAAGCGATGCGAAATAAAGAATATTTGCCTGCAATTTTTCAAATTGCTTACGATAGATCTGCTCCCCATTTACAAAAGCATAAAGACTCGCGGGAGAACTCGGGGAGGCTCCAGTATAAAAGTTTGACTTTTTCAACTGTTCAATCCGTTTCTGGCTGGCCAAAATCAGGCCTGCGTCTGTCGCTAAGCCCTTTGCCAAGGAGGCCACGACAATTAGCTCCATATTTTTTCTCAAAAAACCACGCTCCACCAGTGAAATGCCATTTTCATGCAGCACACCGATTCCATGAGAATCATCCAGCAACAGGGTAACCCTTTTAGCATCGGAAATTTCATCAAAAACCGAAAAATCATATCTTTCAGGCTTCATATTATCTAGGCTATTGCTAACAATAACAAAAGATGTTTCTTTGGATTTATTGATATAATCGACAGTATGGAAGCTCCAATCCCTAAAATCGTCAACTACGCCTGGGTTTGTGTCAAGCCACAAGGAAGGATGGCTAGCAGGTGCATAGAGCAATTCTCCCTCTTGCGACAACGTTTTGACAACAAATTGAGTCGCCAAGTAACCGCTTGACAGCAATAATCCAGACTCAAATCCAAATCGCTGCGCCGCATACTCCTCAGCTTGGTCAAATATAGCCTGCTGAACATTGTTATTTCGAGAAGTGCCATTATTAACACCATAACGCCTTAACCCCTCAATGAAAAGTTCGATATATTCATTATCGGTCGCCAACCCTAAATAGGAGGTTCCTCCAAAAAAAAGGTATTCCTTTCCATCCAAATATATGCATCGTGCAGTAGGCTGATCAAGTTTTGTAAAATTCTTCATTTAAATATTTAGGAGTGATATGCGTTAACCCTTCAGTACCTCTGGATTGGCAATATGCTGAGGTGTTCCTTGTGCGAAAGCAACAATATTCTCAAAAGCCAACTTAAATAGCTGTTCGTAGCTATTTTCTTCGACGTAGCCCAAGTGAGGTGTGCAAATAACATTCGGCATCTGCAACAATGGATAATTAGACTCTGTAATAGGTTCTGACTCGTAAACGTCCACTGCTGCAGCGCCTGGTGTCCCACTGATCAAAGCATCCAAAAGTGCTCCCTGTTCAACCAATTCCGCACGCGAAGTATTTACGAATAGTGCTGATGGTTTCATGGAACGCAGATCTTCCAATTTTACAATAGCTCTGGTTTCTGGCACCAATCTTAGGTGTAATGATATGACATCAGCAAAATGAAAGAAATCCGACTTACTTGATGCGGCTAAGAATCCGTCTTTCACCGCCTCTTCTCTGGAGTGCTCACTTCCCCATACAATCACCTGCGCGCCAAATGCCTTTGCGTACTGGGCAACCCGGCGCCCAATCTTTCCGTAACTCCATATCCCTATGGTTTTCCCGGCTACGGATTGACCAATATTCGACTGCCATTGCCCTGCTTTCATCGCTGCAATCGCTTGTGGCAGCTTCCTCAAACCATTCATAATTAATAGCCAGGTCAGTTCGGCAGGTGCGACCGAAGATCCCATACTTTCTGCAACGGCAACTTGATAAGCACTACAGATCGCCAGATCAAGGTGGTTGGAAATCTTACCCGTTTGGCTGATGAGCTGGAGATTTGGAAGTCTGCTGAGCAGATCAGCAGAGATTTTCGTTCGCTCTCTAATCAGCACCAACGCCTCTGTATTTTTAAGCTTTTCGGCCAGCTGATCTGGATCTGTATAGGATTGTTTCAATATCTGAACATCATGACCATCAAGTATTTTGAAACAATCCAGCTGTCGGACAGCATCTTGATAGTCATCTAAAATGGTAATTCGCATCTTTTTGTGACTTAATTTACACCACTCGTTAACACGATCGGTTCTCATTCCAAGCATTAATTTACAGCATAAAATCGGAATACGACATTTCATCATCATATTTTGACATTTCATCCACTCTTTTTCGTGGAAGCAATTGCTCTGTTCCATTTTTGGATAAAAAAAATGAAGCTGTTATTAACCTTACTATTTTTAAGTACCACCACCATTTTCGCGCAGTCTATTCTCAAAGGCAGGGTAGTAGAGAAAAATGGTAAACCCATCTATTTAGCCAATGTTTATATTGAGGGTACCTACGATGGGAGTACAACAGACTCGCTCGGAAATTTTACTTTTGAAACCAATGAGCGGGGTGCCAAGACAATCAAAGCGTCCGTTGTAGGTCGTCCACTGTATAGCAAACCTATTGAATTACCATATAAGGAACTTTTGATCATTCAATTGCAGAGTAGTGAGAATCGATTGCAAGAGGTCAGTATTCAGGCAGGGGTCCTCCAAGCCAACAGCTCAGGCAAAAACACGGTGATGTGCCCCTTGGATATCGTCACGACGGCGGGAAGTATGGGCAACATCATCAGTGCTTTGGCAACATTACCGGGTGCACAAGTTGCGGGAGAAAACGGCCGCCTCATGGTCCACGGCGGAGATGCCTTCGAAACACAGACTTACATCAATGGAATACGAGTAGCACAACCCTATACCGCAACCCCAAATGAAATTCCTGTCAGAGGTCGATTCTCACCAATGCTTTTTAAAGGAGTGAATTTTTCCACAGGCGGTTATTCCGCAGAATTTGGCAATGCCTTATCCAGCATTTTGGCTCTTAGTACAGAAAACACTATTGAACAGCCCAAAACAGAAATTTCTTTATCCTCGGTAGGATTAGGTCTAGGACATACATTACAATGGGGTAAAAACTCACTGACATTCAACAGCAGCTATACAAACTTAGAGCCCTATTCAAAAATCATTACCCCCGATATCAGATGGACCAAGCCCTATGAAAACGCTTCCGGAGAACTGATCTATCGCCATCAGTTTAAAAAAGGTTTTCTAAATATTTATGGGGCGTACAATTTTGAGAATATGGGGCTTTACCAATCCGACATCAATTACGAAGAGCCTATCCCATTGAAAAAGAAGTCCAACAATAGCTACGCCAACATCACCTATAGTCAAGACCTAGGAAATCGCTGGGCATTCCATTCAGGCGTTGGAATAGGCTATCTGACAGACAAGCTCCATTACAGTGATATTTACCTGCCCAACGACGAAAAGAGCCTCCATCTAAAAGGGACGCTAAGAAAAACCTGGAAAAACAGTATAAAAAGCATTTGGGGAATAGAATATTTTGACAACAATTACAAGGAAGAATACCATCGTCAAGAACTTGCCTACAGCTATGGATACCATAGCAAAATGACTTCATTGTTTACCGAAACCACTTTTGGCCTATTACCTAACCTTATTGGAAAGATCGGTCTACGGGGGACTACGTCCAATTTACAAAGCAAAAAAACAATAGAGCCAAGGGCATCCTTGGGCTACGCTTTGAACAAGTATACTCAGCTCTCGCTGGCCTATGGAACGTTTCATCAACAAGCTCCAAGCCCATTTTTAAAATATGATCCTCAGCTGGATTGGCTAGCCGCCAGACATTATATCGCAAATTACTTTTACGAGAAAGGTGGACACCTATTGCGTCTGGAAGCCTACCATAAGACATACGACAACCTGATAAAATATAACAGCCAAACAGCAAGGTATGACAGTCAATATGACAACAATGGCAACGGTAAGGTCAAAGGTTTTGATGTATTTTACAAAAACACCAGTAGCGTAAAGAATCTACAATACTGGATTTCATACTCCTACACGGATAGCAAAAGAGATGAAGCGAACTATCCCCATACAGTTACTCCCTCTTATGTTTATAAGCATAGCCTTTTTATTGTTGGAAAATACTGGTTTGCAAGCCTCCGTTCACAGCTCAGTTTGACAAATTCGATTGTCTCAGGAAGAAATTACAACGATCCTAACCAAACCAACTTTATGAATGGCCGCACCAAAGGATATAATAATCTATCTATGAGTTGGTCATTCCTCTACAGTCAACAAAAAATTATCCATTTCTCTGTCAGCAATGTGCTCGGAGCTTCACCGATCTATGGATATCAATATGCAGACCGACCAAATACACAGGGTATTTATGATCGTAGAGCTATTGTGCCTACAGCTAAACGCTTTGTCTTTTTGGGTTATTTCTGGACGATAAGTAAAAATGAAAAAGACAATCAACTGGATAATCTATAACAATCAACAACTCATCATCAAAATATGCCGGTTCATCCAAAATTATTCCCATTTGTCAGTTGCTATCCGCAATTTCACTGGAGTTCAACAAAATATGAACCAGCTATCGAAGAATCAAAAATGTTAACCACTAAACGAAAGATCATGAAATCAATTATTATCGCCATTATCTGTTTCATAAGCAGCAGCACATTTGCACAAAGCAACTACGAAAAAAGTATGGGGCAAGCCATGGGTTTATGGCAGTCCGGAGAGATACAGAAAGCATCTGCACTCCTGGAACGAATTGGCCAAGCCGAAAAAGACAATTGGATTCCAACCTATTATCAGGCAATGATCCTGACGACAGCCGCCTTCAGGGAAAAGAACAAAGAAACACAAGCAAAATACATAGAATCTGCAGAAGACATCCTGAATAACAGTACCCAGGACAATAACTCGGAATGGCTTGTGTTGCGAGCAATGAATAAAACCGCATTAATGGTAACCGATCCCATGACAAAAGCCAAGGAGCTATCACCAATCATCATTGGTTTGTATAAAAAAGCATTGGCAATCACACCTAGTAATCCACGCGCGGCGTTGGGACTGGCTGAATTCCAGATGAACGCAAAAAAATATTTCAATCAGGACAGCAGTAAAGAATGTGAGGATGTCAAGAAAGCACTATCTTTATTCAATGAAGAAAAAGTGACTGTTCCCTTTTCTCCTTCTTGGGGCAAAGACCGGGCAGAACAAATACTGAAAGAGTGCAAATAATATTGCTGTGAAGAGATTTCCATTTAAAGCCATTATTCAGGCCATATTAGCAAGTGTGGTTGTCTCCATCTATTTTGTAGTTGTAGCCAAACTCGATCATAAAGATGTCCCTTTGTTATCGATCATCTTGCACCCTAATATGGTCAGAGGTTTATTGTATGGATTTTTTCTTTTCCTCGGGCATGGCTATTTATCAAAATGGGTCTCGGATAAATACCCAAGCAGTAAAGAGTTTGGAAAAAAAATGATTACTTTTTATAGTATCAGTTTCGTCTTGACCATACTAGTTGTTTTTATTGTCAATGCATTTTTTTCCGGCCTGTTTATCCCGACCGGTTCCAAAGACTTCCTCCAGCGCTTCAATCATTTTATTAATCAGCAGCGTGTTGCTTACTACTTTCAACTTACGATTATCTCCTGGTTTATTTCAATGCTATTTTTTGGCTTCTATTTCTATAAAAGATTCAAAGACTATCAGATTAAAGAATCGGAGCAGGAAAAACAACAGATAACAGCCCAATTCGAATCTTTAAAAAACCAATTGGATCCACACTTTCTATTCAACAGCTTAAATGTGCTGAACGGGTTGATTGAAGAGGATCCCAAAAAGGCTAGCCTGTTTACAACTGACCTGTCAAAGATATACCGCTATGTACTGGAACACAAGGACAAGAGTCTTGTCAGCTTACAGGAAGAACTCAGGTTCTCAAAAGCCTATTTGAATCTTCTGGGCCTACGGTTTGAAGCAGGTATCCAGATTGATCTACATATTTCTGAAGACGAGATCAGTGGTTTTATTTTACCGCTTTCTCTTCAATTGCTCATCGAAAATGTAGTCAAGCACAATGTTATTTCGTTAAAGAGCCCACTGATGTTAAAGATTTATCGTAAAAACGATTATTTATATGTTGAGAATAATCTACAGAAAAAGAAAGTGCTCAACAGCAACTCTGGCATCGGTTTGAAAAATATCCAGGAGCGTTATGCATTATTGTCCGATCAACCTGTTTACATTCAGGAAAGCGCTGATTTGTTTTCTGTAGGACTGCCGATTATTGCCGAAACAGTAGCATGAAAACCAGCTCATTTAAAACAAGTCAATGCCAGTAGAATCTGACGACAAGGATCAATCCGGTTCAAGAGGCCATTAATTAAAACCAAAGAAAATACCAGTAGCAATTAAATGTCATAAGCAGGCAGGTATGACCTGAATGCGAAATAAATAAACCACTCAAGGATCAGACGATCAATGAGAACAAAAATATGCAATGAAAATATTAATTATAGAAGACGAACTTCCTTCTGCGAGACTGCTCCGAAGAAAATTGGAGCGGCTCGGTTATACGGTGTCAGCCACACTACAGACCGTAGAAGAATCGATTGAATGGTTTAGGTCAAATAACGAACCTGATCTACTTTTTATGGACATTCAACTTGCTGATGGCATATCATTTGAGATCCTCGAGCAGATAAAACCTAGTTCGGCCATTATTTTCACGACAGCGTATGATGAATATATGTTACGGGCATTTAAACAAAACAGCATCGACTACCTGTTAAAGCCAATTGAAGATGAAGAACTGGAAAACGCGATTGAAAAGTTTCTGCAGTTTAGGCGCCCAGTCTCTCCATTTGATCTAGCTACCTTTGAGGCATTATTTAAAAATACCACCCAAACATTTAAGGAACGTTTTACCATCAAGATCGGCCAGAGCCTCAAGGTTGTGACCACCAGACAGATCGAGTGCATTTACAGCGAAAACAAAGGCACCTATTTATATACCAATGAAAATGGGAATTATCTGTTCGACCAAACACTGGATGCCTTAACCCCACAATTATCGCCCAAAGATTTCTTTCGGATCAACCGAAGTGCTATCGTGCAATTTGATGCCATCAAAAGCATCGCCGTGCACTCTAATGCGAGATTAAAAATATACCTCAAGCATTACGAATCTGACGAACTGATCGTTTCGAGGGAGAAAGTCGTTGCTTTCAAAAATTGGCTAGACAAATAACTTCGGATTGAACGCCCGATTTACCTTTCGTAAAGCTATTAAATCACAGACAAGGATCCAGGCTCAAGTCGTCGAACGAGCACTTAACTGCAAGGAAAAGAAGAATATAGTGGAAGGGTTACATATTGAGTCTATAGTTCAGTGGAATACTGAATCTAAGTGACACGGCAAATCCCTTCATTGGCCGATAATCTTTTTTGTCTTTGATGGAAAAACCATATCCAAAATCAATATCCAAAAGTGTCGCCAGACTAGCTCCGACTTTAGGGGTGAAGGTATAAGGCGTCACTTCTGCGCGCACAAATGGGGTCAGTACATAGCTTTGCGGATAATATGTTAGCGCCGCTTCTGGAATAACCGCAAATTTCTTTTGCGTCCAGGTAAAGTTAGCGGTGGCATCTGCCCGCAGGATGTTATCACCTATAAATGGAAATGCAAAATAAGCTCCAGTTTTGATGATACTCCCTTTTTGGAACTGGTAACTCAGTGTCGGACCAATCAAATGGTCTTGTGCTGCTGCCTTTTTTCCAAAAGCGAGCAAAATAACCATACAACCTAACCAAAGTATATTTCTATTTTGCATGACTCGCCATTTAATAGATATGAAAATTCAATGGTATATTCACACCTACAGATACGGTAAAACCATCTATTGGCTTGAAATTTTTCTTTGTATTGTAATCGAATCCATACCCTATACCCAAATCGACAATTGAAAACAAACTCGCTCCAACTTTAGGAGTAATGGTATAGGGTGTCAATTCAGCTTTGACAAATGGGAACAGGACAAAGTCATTCAGGTAATATGTAAACCCTACTTCCGGAATTACCGTCGTTTTGTTTTCCATCCAGCTAAAATTGGCACCAGCATCTATTTTCATATACTGGAAGTCGTTTGGTGCAAATAAGCCCCAACCTGAAACTTTCAGAAAATTTCCGCTCTGATATTGATACCCCACAGAAGGTCCCCAGATCCATCTATTATGTTCCTGTAAAGGTTTCCTCTGAGCCTTTACAAGCGAAAATGAACAACATAGTGCGGCAATTAACGACAGTGCTTTTAGTTTCATCCAGCTAAATTACAAACTATAATCTATTTTATGGAATACAACAGGCGCACTCAAGAATAGTTTTACTTAAAACAGAAAATAGTACCTATACGGCTCGGTATCCGCAAATTAAATTAACAAAACTCCCGTTTAGGACAATTTTAATCCTCAAGCAGTTTGATTCTAATAAATTGAGACCTTTCACTCAAGGATCCTTCTTCCCCCCAATACCCATTTATATGGTTTGCCGCGGTATATATATGTCCATCTTTACCCCAAAATAGCAGTTCCTCTTTCCAGGTCGGCATCCATTCTTTAAAGCTTACCGAAATCATCGGTATTATTTTCCCTTGTTTCACGTGGAAGAGTTGCAGGTCACCTGTCGATTCATAGGGATCAGCATGGAAAGCCATCAAATATTTTTTGTCAGCAGAAAAGAAGGGATAATCACCACATTCCACGATAAGATGACCGTCCTTTCTGTCAAAAAGGCGTACATCAGCACTTTCCCAATAGTTTCCCGCAACGGCAAAGGCATTCAGAAAATCGTAATGCCCCATGTACGAATACATAGATTCCAACTCATTGTCAATATCTTTATCTGTAAAAGTCAGCTTTTTCCCATTTTCTAGCGGTAATTCCAGAATCTTTCCATTTTTAGTATAGGACAGCGTATCCTTGATCATATAATTTTTGGCCGTATTTCGGGCCGCTAAAAACGTTTGTTCATCGATCAATTCCACAAGAAGATATTTATCCAAAGGATGACCTTTTTCGTAATAGCTTTCTTTTCCGTTCACCGTCTGTGAGACAATGATATTTAAATCCTTGGGTGATATTGTAATTTTATCCTGTTTACCCAATTTAGATTTTGCCACATATACCTTTTCCCATCGTGTTACATCATTAGCTTCGCCGTTAGCCCCTTTATAATCCCGTTGAACACGATCCATCACAGCAATCCACTCTCCTTCCTCAGCGATTACATCCAGTTTTGTACCAAAAGGATACTTTCCAAGTGCCGGAGCATTTTCATCCGCACCTTGACGCAACACTACACCAGCACGGTCGATCACATAGAGGTTTTTTAAGACCTTTGTCTGATCATAGTTGATCGGCAATGGAGGAAATTTCTCCGTTACAGCAGTATTCTTGACCGCGACCGAATCCATTTGAGTAGAATCTCCCTTTTGGGTATCTGTCTTCTTTGAACCGTCACCGCAGCCTGATATTCCCATGGAAATAGTCCCGCCGACTAGCATACACAGGGGTAAAAATAGCAGTCTTTTCATAAAGGTGAAGATAGCGATTCCTGTGCCGAAAAAAAATACTGGTATTCAGGGGTTCTTACCTGCCGGTATAAATATCAAAAATCCAACAGCATTGGTTCATCGCTATTTGAGTAGCGACCATGGCAATTATTGTCTTTTTCATCCACAATAATTTTAGCTTTTTCGCCAAAGCGTCTTACGATTCACCTGAAGACCGCCATGCATTCTTTTTGCTTTAATTACTGTCAATGTGATAACGATCGCGATCGTCAAAAAGCGGAAAATATTCGCATACCAGTTCCCTGCGGCGTTATCATCAACATCAAATAGCATCCAAGCCAGATTCATCAAGATATGTAAAGCAATGGGAACCCAGAGATTAAACTTCCATTCGGTATACAACCAGGCAAACAATACCGATCCTAAAAATGTTGTCGTAAAAATGAGCGCCAATTCCATCGGTTCCCGACTTTGATATAGATGCAATAAGGCAAATACGAACGAAGTTGAAAGAATAGCAGGAATAAAACCCAAGCGAGTGTACCGATAAACTAGACCAAAAAAGTAAGCCCTAAAGATAAGCTCTTCAAACAATCCCGCAGAGAGGGTATTAATCATTAAAGAATTGAAATCGGGCTGTTTGATTAAAGAAAACTTAAAAGCATACCCGATAAACATCGGGAGTGTTGCCAACCCGCCGATAGATAGCCCCAATATGAATGATCCATTTAAACCAAATTTAGAAATCATGGTGTCCTGATCTTTTGGGCGAAGTAAAAACGCCCCTATGAGCAGCGGGGGTAAGCTAAGTACATAGGTTGACATATGACCCAAGGTTCTGTTGTGAAGGAGGCTGGTCATTTTGGTCTGAACTGTTGCAAAGAATAATTGATCCAAAACAAAATAGATTCCGAAAAACAAAAACAAAACAAATAAATTGAAATTTGTACGATTCATAACTTTTTGGGACAAAACTAAATTTCGGTTCAACAACAGACAAAAATAAGTGGCGGATAGCAAAGATTAGGGACGAATGGCAAACAGCAGATTAGAGTTTATTAAGCAGATTAATTCAATAAGTAGGGTTTTACCGAATGGAGCATCGAACGGGACACGAAAGCATACTCCTCCATATCCTCGAAACGCAAGAGAAATCCCTGCGCATTGCCCTCTTTGCTCAGGATCTTATCGAAGTTAACCAGATATGATCTGTGACAACGGTAGATATTTGCACCTGTCAGTAGCTCGGCTAGCTTCCCTAGCGTAATACGCACGATCTCCTTTTTTACCCTATTACCTTCGTAGAAATAGACTATGCAATAATTATCCATGGATTTGGCAAATATAAAATCCTGTCGACCAAAATATAAAAACTGGCTTCCATTGGCAACACAAACAATAGCATTGTTATCAGAAACAATAGCGTTGTCATCAGAAGCAACAACATGCTGCCCTGTTACACCCATCCGAATCGGAGAATCTGAATTCTGAGAGATGGGATTCGAGATGCGCTGTTCAAGTAAGTTCGCTCGTATCGGCAAAACAGGATCTAGAGAAACAGCGGGTTGAGAGACGGAGTTCGGTATAAGCGGTTCAGATAAGTCCGTCGGTACCAGAGAGGCCAGTCTCTGAGGCGCAGCGTTCAAGATTGGCATGGTAGGTTTCGTCCGATTTGTATGTATAATTGCTAAAAAATAGATCAGTCCAATGGGCACATAGAGTGATAGGGTATAAAGTCCCATATATAGCAAGTTAATCCATTGCATGGGCACTTGACTAACAACCAAACTATTGTACAGAAAATTCAATATTGAAGCTGATAGACATACCAATAGCATGCGTACTAACTCCTTTCGCATGGTCCATTCCTTCCTCTCAGGTAATACAAAAGAAGCCAATAGATAAGAAAAAGCGAAAATAACCCCATAACCGGCCAATAGTAGGTATTTGCTAGTATCTTCGAAATTGTAAGTACCAAAAGGCTGAAAAATAATTAAAAAAAGGTAACAGGATACTCCCAGCAAAAAAGCATAACGCAGCGACCGCTGGAGTGAAAATATCCCCGGAATGACCTGTTGCCCCTGCCTTAACCATGAGATTAAATTGATCATAATCATCGACAATTTACTAAAATTTCATCATTTCATATTGTACTTTTCATTCGCGCAGAGACTTTCAAGCTAATTATAACAATTACAGCGCACCGTTTTACGAAGCCCATATCCCGAAAAACCCAATTCCATCGAAGATCTGCCATGGAAGATGTACTCCTTGTTGATAGTAATCCACTTCAAGAGCTAAGGTAGCTAGTAGCCCTTCCAAAAATTCCTTACTCAACGGTCAAAGACAGAAATATCTATAACAATGTTTACAAAAACATTATTATAGCGACCATAGAGCTTTTTTAAGCCTCTTTTCGCATATATCTTCTTTGAAAGATACTCTTTTTGTAAAAGGCAGATCATAAAGCTGTTTATTTGATAAACCTATAAACAGCTTTGCTTTTTATTGATTAGTTTTGTGTTTCAACGATAAATTAGAGCATTTCGGTGGCATTATTATTCAACGAGGGACGTCCGGTAGTTAGACTAAGAGCATTTCGTGCTATCGACGATCCCAAAACCTGCGAACGTTTTATAGAAGGGCATGCCCATGTCTTGACAGCAATAGGTGTCAAGAAAGTTACTTCATCCAAAAATGACTGGATGTATAATCCGGCATCATTCGTCCTTATTGTAGAATCACTTGACGGTGAGAAGGTGTATGGAGGAGTTCGGATACATGCTGCTGGAGGGAGCGAGCCTCTACCGATAGAACAGGCTACAGGTGCTATGGATGCACGTATCTACGATTTAGTATACGAATACGCTCTTCATGGTACCGGAGAAGGTTGTGGTCTATGGAACTCCCGTGAGATCGCAGGTTATGGCATCGGCAGTATCTTCCTCACAAGGGCGGGAGCGGCAATCAGTACACAGATCGGGATCAAATCACTGTTTGCACTATGCGCTCCATATACGGTAAAACTAGCTGAGAGTGTCGGCTATCGGATAGATACCAGCGTTGGTAACAATGGTACTTTCTACTATCCCAAATTGGATTTATTGGCAACTGTTATGATCATGAGAAATCTGGATACGCTAACCGAAGCCGATCAAGAAAACAAGGAAGCGATATTTTCGCTCCGAAACAATTCCAATATTGTCCGGATAGAAACCTTGCGAAATAAAGAGATTGAAATTCACTATCAAATAGATATTCCTAATCTAGATCGTTGGGATCTTGACGAAGTCATAAAAAATTTGCAACACACATCGGCAGATCTCAAAGTAGATCATCGTAATCTAAATATTTTGTAATGGATACTAAACACTATGGTGCCAGTTATTTACAAGACACCGGAGACTTTCTCAAGCAACTAAAAATACATTCTTATAGCCCTTTCAACATAATCAAAGAAGGGCGTGTTGCCGATCTTGGCTGCGGTACAGGAATGGACGCTGTTAACCTTGCAAATGTGTTAGGGGGCAATGTACAAGTCATTGGCGTTGACCATGATGCTGTGTTGATCGATCATGCCAAGTCAGGCAGCAAGGGCGTCAGTAACGTCAATTTTGTACAGGGTGAGGTATATCAACTCGGTTTCGAGAATGAGAGCGTTTCAGGCGTACGGATGGAACGTCTTGTTCAGCATCTGATCGCTCCACAAAACATGTTTCAGGAGGTTTATCGCGTATTGCGCAAAAATCAACCATTGGTCATTGTGGAGACAATTTGGAATAGCCTGACTTTTTATACGCAACATGTGGATATAGAGGCTAAAATATGTCATTACTTGACAGAAGATAAAGTCAATAACGGTTGGGCAGGCAACAAGCTGACAGCTGATCTCCTTGCAAATGGATTTCAACAGGTTCAACTGCAAACATTCAATATGGTAACACGCTCTAGGGAAGAAGCCAACCGTTATTTATTTCTGGACAAAATACTGTTGGAAATGTTTGAAAAGGGCAAATTAAATCAAGTCGAATACGACAATTTTCAACAAACACTGGACCAATTGGATGAATCAGGCTGCTTTTTAGTCTCTATGAATTTAGTAATCGCTCAAGCAAAAAAATAGTATCCTAAAGATGAAGTGCTGGTTTTTCCTGATCTGTATTTTTATTCTCGCATACCTGCCATCACGCGGCCAGCTTACTATCGATCAATCTGGGCAACGGTTGCTAATTGGTCATATGCTCGAGCGCTATACAGGCCCCGAAACCACAGATTTTTCAACAGTTTCATCATCATCGGCCTTTCAACCGCTGAACAGTGAAGTGCCTAACCTAGGGACATCGCCCAATGCCATTTGGTTGCGCTTACCTGTTAAAAATAATACCAAACAAGATTTAGATCTTCTTCTGGAAATTGCCTATCCATTGCTGGATGAGATTGAATTATATAGTCCTAATGAAAATGGCACATATCAATCCATTAAACTGGGAGAACATCAGAATTTTTCGATTAGAAAATATAAAGTTCCCAATTATGTATTTGACATTCATCTGCACTGTCACTCGGAAAAGACCTTTTTTCTCCGCATTAAAAGTATCGAGCAGATTATATTACCGATCTACTTAAGTAGCGAACGTAAATTCATGGCGCAGATGAATAGCGACAGCCTCCTCAGTGGTATTTATATTGGTATCGTATTCATTATGGCGATATACAATCTTTTTCTGTTTTTTTCTGTTCGGGACAAGGGCTACCTCTATTATGTCCTATATGTTGTGTGTGCCGGAATCACCCAAATGGGTATCAAAGGCTATAGTTTTCAATATTTATGGCCGAACTGGCCTTATTTTGCCACCAAAGGTCCGATTATTTTCGGCTGTTTGTCTGGACTTAGCGCCCTTCTTTTCGCAGGTTCATTTCTCCAATTAGAGAAGAATGCTCCTCGATCAAAACGGATAATCACAATCTTTATCGTATTATTTGCCCTTGGTACCATCCTCGCATTGTTCAATCTGACACAGCCCGCATTTTTTGTTATGCAAGTGACCACTGGTATAGGCTCATTATTTGTCCTTTATCTATCCTACCGCATCATGATCAGCGGGTATAGCCCGGCGAAATACTTTGTCTATGGCTGGACAGTCTTATTATTGGGATCTGTAGTATTTTTATTAAAAGACTATGGGATATTAGACTACAACAACTTTACGAGCAATTCAGTACAAATTGCCTCAGTTATCGAAATGGCTTTACTTTCATTTGGTCTGGCATACAGTATCAATATACTTAAACAGGAAAAAGAAGAGTCCCAAAAACGAGAATTGGCTATCTCTCTGGAAAATGAGCAACTTATCCGTGAGCAGAATACGATGTTAGAACAAAAGGTAGATGAACGGACACATGAACTAAAAGAATCCAATGCATCGCTGCAAACAACATTGGCACATCTGAAAGAAGCTCAGTCACAGCTTGTCGAAGCCGAAAAAATGGCTTCTTTAGGGCAATTGACTGCAGGAGTAGCCCATGAAATCAATAACCCTATCAACTTTGTCACTTCAAATGTCGCCCCACTAAAGCGCGACATCAAGATGATCTGGGAAACACTGGACGAAGTCGAGCGTATTGCATTTACTACGGGCCTTTCCGATAGTGAAAAACAGTCACAGATCAAAAAATTTAAAGATGATTTGGATATTGGGTACCTGAAGACCGAAGTCGATTATCTATTGAAAGGAATGGACGAAGGAGCTCATCGAACAGCAGAAATTGTAAAAAGTTTACGTATCTTTTCTCGTGTCGACGAAGACACCTTAAAATTTGCGGATATCAATGAAGGTCTAACGTCCACCATGATAATACTTAACAGCTTAATAAACAATTCGATCGAAGTAGAAAAACATCTTGGAAATCTACCAAAGATCGAATGTCATGCCGGAAAATTGAATCAGGTATTTCTTAATATTATCACTAACGCGGTGTATGCCATAGGCAAAAAATTCGGTGGTAACACTGGTGGGAAACTAAGTATTGAAACTGGGCTTACAGCTGATCAATCTGCTATTTTTGTTAAAATAGCAGACAACGGTATCGGCATCCCTGAAAACATTCGAGACCGAATTTTTGAACCCTTTTTCACGACGAAAGATGTAGGTGAAGGAACAGGACTAGGCATGTCTATTGCCTATAATACCATTGCAAAACATCATGGTAAGATTATTGTAGAATCAGAAATAGGAGAGGGAACAGCTTTTACATTACACATTCCCGTGCAACAAACAAATTGATGCCAAAGTAAACCCAATGAATTCGATAAATTATCATTAATTTCGTTCATTTTTGGAAGATAAACCAGATTATAAAAATTATGCAGACGGAGATTGAAATATTATATATTGATGATGAAGCAAATAACTTGGTTGGTTTTAAAGCAAATTTTAGATACGACTATGTCATTCATACCGCATCAAATACCACCGAAGCCGAAAAAATACTTCTTTCCAACCCGGATATCCGTGTGATCTTTTGTGATCAGCGTATGCCAGGGGAATTGGGAATAGATTTTCTCCACCGCATCAAAAAAGACTATCCTAAGCCAATCCGTATTCTATTGACCGCCTATGCAGACATGGATACGGTTATAGATGCGATCAATAAAGGGCATATATTTCGGTTCGTTCGCAAACCCTGGATGGGTGAAGAAATTATCTCTGCGATCGAAGAGGCGAATAAATTTTATGTCGCAAATTCACTATTGGAGACAAAGAACCAAGAATTGCAGAAAGCATACGATGAGCTCGATAAGTTTGCCTATAGCGTGAGTCATGATTTACGAGATCCCTTAACTGGTGTACTCTCTGCGGTAAAACTAGGATTAGAATTTAACAATATAGACCGCATCCACGAATTGCTTACCTTGATGGATAGTTCATTGGTCAGCCTGGACGCCTACATCGATAGTCTACGGGACTATTACCTCCTGCGAAGAGGAGAACTTATGTTATCTAAGATTGATTTTGATGAGCTTTTTGGCAATGTTAGACAATTCTATAAAATGTACACACAAAATAAGGATGTAACATTTGATATCCATGTGGAGCAGAAAGAGCCATTTCATTGTGATAAAGCCATACTGGAATTAATCTTGCACAACCTGCTATCCAATGCTTTTAAATATCAGCAAAAAGAGCAGACGAATCCATTTGTCAAATTATCTGTTGATGTATCTGACAAACATGCTACTATTGTCGTGAGTGATAATGGTATTGGAATTTCTCCCGAACATATCGGTGATATTTTCAAGTTATTCTTTAGAGGTAGTGATCAGGCCAAAGGCATGGGATTTGGCTTATATAATGTACAGAACGCCCTACTTAAGCTTCAGGGGTCAATCGATGTGCAATCGCCACCAAATATGGGCACAACATTTACGGTTAGGATACCGAGCAAATAAGATCTGCTATCCTAAAAAATCAGCTTTTAGGATAGCAACTTCTGACGTAGCATAAATTCCAATTGATCATTAGAGGCTTCCAGCTGCGCATTCGTTTCAATTATTTTTTGCCGTTCAGTATACACTTCATAAGCACGTTGAATTGTTTGATCGAGCTCTTTTTCACTCCAGGGTTTATTGAGGTAATGAAAGATCTTTCCTTTATTGACGGCCTCGACCACTGCTGCCATATCAGCATACCCTGTTAAAAGGATGCGCATTGGAGCTGCATCAATTTTTATGATTTCTTCCAAAAACTCCACGCCTGTCATTTCAGGCATTCGCTGGTCAGTGATAATGATATCAATAGGATTGTTTTTGACAAGTTCTATTGCTTCGGCGCCACTTATAGCCGTAAACACCTCATATTTAAACCGGAATGTCGCTTTAAAGGAAAATAGATTATTCTCCTCATCGTCAACATACAATATCGAAATCTTCTTATTTTTCATAAGCTTGTTGCCTCCGGCACAAATTTACGGAATAAATCTTCTGAATTAAGTAACAGACATGTAGTTTTTATGGGAGTAGCTCTTTTGTCAACAGCTTCCTGTTTTTAATTTTTAGCCGTAATCGTTAGGTTTTTAAAGCCCCCATCCGATGTATGTCCTGTCCAAAATCCCACTTTTCCATCGGATTTTCCATGTAAGGATTGAACCTCAAGTACTGGGGTAATATCCGAATTAAAATAAATTTTGATCGTTTGTCCGATTACAAGGAGCTTTACATGAAACCAATCGTTCGGGTCCACCACAGATGTTATAGGCGCTTCGTATTTATCAGGGAACTGCTTTCTCAGATAGGGCCAATCATTTTTTGGTAGCGCGATATACTGCACCGCATGTTTTTTCCTTATCGGATCCTTTGCATAAAAATTAAATGGCCGGAAATATACGGCTTCATAAGTTGTATCATTAACTCCGTGAAATGCTATCCCCACAAAACTCTGTTGCAACAGGTCTTTTCCTCTGACATCGAATTCGATATAACCATTTTTAAAAGAACTATCTTTTATCCATGCGATACCAGCATTGGGCCGACCATTAATATGGACTACAGGTGTTCCTGTACTGTCCTTTTCTACGGTCACGGTCCTGTTGACCGGATATAAATTATCCAAAGATAAGTTTGTTTTTATGGACTCCTGTCCTGATACTATAGACAGCAAAGAAAAGAGTAAACACAAGCAGGATGTAATTTTAAATTTAATCATTATGTTAAAAGATTTGATGTTTATATTAGGCATTGCAAAATATACTTTGATAAAGATAGTTCCCAATGGATATATCCTGAATTCATAACTTGTTCAAATCTGTGCAAGTTTAATCGTGATTAAATATGACTGAAAATCAACACCATATCAACAAATGCAAAGAGCTCATCGAAGAAAAAGTCATGTGGGGAAGTAGCTCAGGTTGGCAATCACAGGATTTTGATAACCTGAGTGAATTGATTTATAAGGAAACCAATGTTGTCCTAAGTACAAGCACCCTCAAAAGAATCTGGGGAAAGGTACAATACAATAGCAATCCCAATTTAAGCACATTAGATGCTTTAGCCAAATTTTCGGGATTCTCTAATTGGCGCTCGCTGACATCTTCCATCCCCATCGCTGATCAAAACAATAAAGAGGAGCTCAAGAGAAGACCTCATGCTAAAATAGTATATGTCTGTCTTATCCTGTTAATCTTAACAGGATTTCTGATAGGGGTCAATAAATTTCAAGGAAAATCAACGAATGAATTATCCTATCGTAAAATCAGCTTTAGTAGTAAACCTGTGACGACAGGGGTACCTAATACTGTCATATTCGAGTACGATGCAAGCCATTCCAATGCAGACAGTGTCTTTATTCAACAAAACTGGGATTCAAAAAGAAGGATAAAAGTCGATAAAAACCGTCATGAACACGCCAGTACCTATTACCGTCCGGGATATTACCGGGCAAAATTGGTCCTCAATGACTCTATTGTTAAAGAGCATGATATTTTTATAGAATCCGAAGATTGGATGGGCTTCATAACGAAGGAACCTATCCCAATGTATCTCCCCAAGGAAATGATTGATCATGGAGACTGGAAGGGGCTGAAACAACAGGATATACCACAAAACATTGGAAACTATAATTCCGAGATACCAGAATTTGTATTAACACAGGTTTCCAAGAGATGGAATATCGACAGTAAAAATTTCACTCTATCCCTGGCCATTCAGAATACATATCGACAACTTAATGCTCCTTGCCAACAAAGCGGAATAACACTCTTAGGAACGGATGGAATAATTATGATTCCACTTTCCAAACCGGGCTGTGTCGGCGAACTCCAATTGTGGGTTGGAGAACAATTATTGGACGGTACCTCCAACAATCTATCTGCTTTTGGAGTAGACTTATCTTCACTTGTATCAGTCAAATGCGTATCTAAATCGGGAAAAATTAAGATAGAACTGAATGACAAACTCGCATATCAGGGATTATTTCCTACTGGAATCGGGAAGATTGTTGGTGTCCGAGTTTCCTTTCAGGGGTCTGGGCTTATCAAATCATTTGATATCCGTGATACAGCTATATTACCCCATTAGAGCTTAACCAAATATTCTTTATTTAAGATGACGGTTGCAAGTGAATTGCACTTCTTGTCTTGATTCTATTGGATCTTATGGAACGAAAAAGCCGTCCTACTTACATAAAACGGCTTTTCTGAAAGTGACCCCGCTGAGGCTCGAACTCAGGACCCACAGATTAAGAGTGTACCACCTATACCCACCAGAGCACGTTTAAAAGCGCTTTTTTTCATTTTTCGTCTTGCTGAGACAAAAGTGAGACACAATGAGTGATTATTCAGTCAAAATCAAAAGATCAGATGATTTAAAAAAAAGAGTATTTATTTCAATTTGCCTAAATGGGAAAAGAACAAAGGAATACACAGGACTAAAAATAGGCTTAGATATTAAACCTAATTATGCTACATCGGTTTATGAAAGAGATAAACAACTACAAGTATTAGAGTATGAATTTAGGAAGGCTATTGACATTGGAAATTATCCGCCAACTTCTGAAATTAACCACACATTTGTTGAAGAAGAGGTATCTATAAGAAAAGCATTTCAGAGCGCCTTAAATCAAAAATTAATTTCGAATTTAAATACTCGTTATAAACAGAACTTGACAAAAGTTCACTCCGCATTTATCAGTTACCTTGGGGAAGAAAATTTAGATAATCCAATCTCCACTTTGAAGGTACAAGAGGTTCAGAATTTCCTCAATCAATTTCAAAGTTCAAATACCTATTATATGGACAAAAGAAGAGATCTAGGAGTTTTATTGTCCAAAATCAACAACCTGTATGATTTAAATATTAATCTAATTAAGAAAACAGAAAGAAGAAAACCTAAGAGCGTTTTACATCAAACCTACGATGAAAAACAAATCCATTTAGTATTGAACTATTTAAAAAAAGCACACGAAAATCTTTACTTATGTTGCTTGCTTAGTTATGGTTGCTTTCTGAGACCACATATTGAAGTTCGTAAGCTAAAGGGACGACATTTTAAAAATGATTTCAGTGAAATCCACCTCTCAGGAGAAGAAAACAAAAGTGGGAGAGTTCGGGTCACACCTGTACCCAAATATGTCAAAGAAGCCATAATAGAAAGAGCTAGGAAACTTTTACCTAATCAAAACCTATTCACAGGAACCGCAGATTATTTTAATGAAAATTATTTTAGCAAAGCTTGGTCGAGGCAGGCAAAGAAAATGAGAGAATTGGGTTTATTAAGCGAAAACCAAACCATTTATTCTTTTAGGCACACCGCTGCCATAAATGTATACAAGAAAACAAAAGACCTTCATATACTCCAACAGCTATTAGGCCATTCTGACATGATTGTAACGCTTAAATACTTACGTGGATTAGGTGTTCACAATGCCGATGAATTAAAACATGTGATGCCAGAACTTTAACAGATCAAACCAACTCTATTTAAAAAGTCTATTTCGTTCTATCGGAATAGGCTTTTTTTATTTATAATTAACGCTTGAACTAAAGCGAATGGAATACACATACAAAAAATACTCTTATGACCTTGAAGTCATATTAGATGATTACTTTCTAAAGTACTTTGCCCCTCTAGCGATCAAAGACGAGACATTCAAGTTTATACCTCTTAGAAAGAAAAATAGCGAGGAAGAACCAAAAACTTTGGAAGAAATAAATCAAGAAGATCTTGAAAGACAAAAAAGATCTAGGTGGGTTAATGGAGATTTCTATATTGCTACCTATATTGATGCCGATGGTGATGAAGAGTTTCATGCCGATTATGATATATACAAATATGCAAGTCAAGTACTATTTAAGACTGGTAAACACGAAATCGACAAAGAGCAAACAGAAAAAGTTGTTATGTTTGTCCATAACCTGAGATTGCTTTTACTCCTATATAAAGCCGATCATTGGGACAAGAAACTTGGACTATTGCATATCAGCAAAAGCCAATCAACTTTGCTCAAGGAGATAGAAAAAATTACCTATTTAAAACAGCTCTTGGATAAGTTAGAGAATCCAGAACTATCAGAAATATTTCTCCGAAAAGCAAAAGGTAAAAAAGAAACATTTGACACTTCTTTGAGCCAGAAAATTCCAACAGAGGATTTCAATCTAATTCTTTTACCATACACAGAACACAAATATCATGAATTTGTCCATAAGTACGATGTCTACCGATATCTTCCATTAAAAGACATTAGCACAATTCGAAATAGCTTATCTAAATTACCTCAACAAGAAATTACAAAACCCAATAGTGACATTTCTTTTGCTATAACGATGTTGTCGGCAGAAAATATAAACCCTTTTTTTACTTATAACTACTTTTCAAAGCTTGAAAGCTATTTAAACAATCAGATTGCTTCTAAAAAGGAAGATCCAATCTACGAGTTCTTAAAAATTGCTGTTCCTGAGTTAAACAGGGCTATCGAAGACAATGCTCATCCTAAGTTCAAGAAAAAAGATAAGCATCTATTACTATTTTCTCTTTTAAGATCTTCCAAGTTTTTACCTGACAGGAAAGCTCTGGAACTAGATGGCATTGTGGATGTTAAAGAAGATTTTATAAAGCAACTACTACGCTAAAACATATACTTTCCGCAAAGGGGGTGATAGAAAATTAACGTTTTTTTATCACCCTTTTTTGTTTCCCTTCTTTTGTAATGTCAACAGCGGAGAACAAATTAATAAGATGATCTGCTCTAGTTGACGATCGTTCTTTGACATGCAAATATCTATAGGGTATTGAAAAACATCAAAACGCAAATATTCAAAAAGGGGGCGAACTAAGATTTCTAATTTTTGTCACACCTAAAAAATACGAACAATTTGCGCCTATTAAACGAATGACAATCCAAGCTCGAGATTGGATTAGATTCAGTTAAATAAATATAATATGGTATCTAATAATACTCAAGACTTAGGCGACAAGGTTGCAGGAAGTCAAAATACAGAAACAACAGATAAAAAATTAATTACAATGGAAAACTCAACAGAAACGATGTCAACAAATTTAGACTACGATAAACAAGCAATGAGCGATTTAATGAACGACAACAGTAATAAAACAGATATGGATAAATTAAAAGCACTACGTGCTACCCTAATAAAGCGTGTACAAGCGAATACTTCAAAAGAAATCGTGTACAAAATAGACAACTTCTTTATTGATGATGATGCTTTTGGAATCGTATTAAAAGAGGATCTTAAGAAAGTTATTGAGGAGACAAATGACAGTGGTTTTGAGGGATTAGTTTTGCTCTTTAAATATGTTGCTGAAAGAAGAAGATTTCAGTTATCCCCTTCATTAAAAGACCGCCAAGGGAAACCTTACTACTGGGCTACAGTGAAGGAGGGAATGTCTGATGTCTCTTTTAAAATCCCAATTTTTACTGGAATAGACCGTATCCTTAAAAGTCGTGAAAAAGTGGCGATGTACATCACGATGGAAGAAATATTAGAAAAATTAAAATAGTAAAAAACGAATGGAGGGGGCATTGCCCCTTCCTATTAAAAGAGAAAATATGAACAAAAGAAATTTTAAAATAAATAAAGGACAGTATTTAGCAGATGTTTTCGACATGCTCCCTTCGAATTCAATAATTAGGAAAAACGTTACAGGGATCGGGGCAACTACTCTTGAAATTAACAGTCCAAGAAATTCGATTATTGTTTTACCCAACCTGCCTGTTATTTATCAAAAATCAGCAACTCATAGCGGAGTTCTTGGCGTTCATGGAGACGTTACAATTTTAGATATTATTATTTATGTATCAGACACCCGATTAAAACACAAAAAGATCCTAACAACTCCTGAGTCTTTCTATAAGGTAATAGAGGCATTTATGAATCAAAATATTGATTTCAAAAAAGAGTACTTTCTACTTTTTGATGAATGTGATAAAATCTGTAAGGATTTTAGTTTTAGAACAAAGATAACGTTGCCTATGAATCATTTTTTCGGCTTTAAAAACAAAGCATTCATTTCTGCGACTGCCCTCGTGCCGAGAGACCCTAGATTTGAATCACAATCATTTGAGCTCGTCAATATCGAGCCAAATTATAAAATAGCAACTGATATAAACCTCTATAAAACTAACAACACAAATTACACATTCAATTATCTTGTGAGGAAGAATTTGAGAAAACGAACATATTTTATTTTCTGTAATTCAATCAACCTCATTACCCATATCATCAATTCAAAGGGCATAGGTTCTGAAAGTTCAATCTTTTGTGGTGAGACGAGTGCTGAAAAGATCAAAAGATCTGTTTTTAAACATGTGGGATATAAATTGGATGAAAGCAAATTTTCAACTTATAATTTTATGACCAGCCGTTTCTACTCTGCGTTGGATATCAATTTCGATAAAGATGTGGACATAATTATTATTTCAGATTTAGGAATTGCGGAGCATACGATTGTTGATCCAGCTACGGATGCCATACAAATAATAGGTCGATTTAGAAATCCGAAGATAAAAAAGAGGGTATCTATCATTGCAACAGAAGACCCTAATCTAAAATCTTTCAGCGAGGAAACATGTTTGAAAATCATTGATACCAATAAATCTACTTACGATACTATAAAAGCTTTTGCAGATACTTTATCATCGGAGGAGACAAAACAGGTTATAGAAGAATTGAATGAATTATTGGACTATAATAGATTTTTGTACAAAAATGGATCTTTAAATTACTTTGCAATAGATAATTATATCTACCAACACAATGTAAACGGTCTTTACAAGGATTTTTCAAATTTAAAATCAAAATATGAATCCATACAGATATCCAATACCGACTTAAAATTCTTTAACATTAAAGAATACGGTGAGATTAATTCTAAAATTGCAAGTTCTTCTGAAAAATTACTTGTAATACGAGGTAAAAGGTTTAAAACTATTGTACACGAGGTAATAAGGATCTTAGACTCATTAAAAAGTACTAATCAATATGATATCAATGGGTATGAAGAGGTTAAAGCGGATTTAAAGAAGGTGCATTATGAAATTGTAAATGCTTACGATTTACTAGATCATAATATTTTAAGACTGGTTGAGAATCAGTTTGAACTTAAAAGAGAAATGCTAAAATCTATAAACTCTAAATTGACAAGCAACTTCCCTTTTTTAAAGGATCTCCAAATAGCATTTCTTTTGGGCGAGAAATTATCTTACGACGAGATTATTTCTAGATTTGGAACCTGTATTGAAAAACACAATTTAGCGATTAAACCGACTTTAAAAAATTTAAGGATGTTTATACTCCTTAAGAGATGCCCTATGCCAAAAATGAGATGGGGATATCGGATAGCTGAATATATAAACCATAATTAGTTCGAATATTGCACAAAATATTTACCCTTAAGGGGTATAAAAAATGTGCAATAAATCTTAATCATCTTATTAAATAGACAGATTGGGAACCAAAATAAGAGACAGTATTTTTCAATTTCTAAAATTGGAAGATGCTGTCTTTTTCTGTTATTGACACTGGCTATCTTCCCTTAGAAACCCATCAATTCCAGTACATCCAAAAAGCTTCATCATTTTTAGGCTTATATATAAGCCAAACCCAAAGAAATAGTTTAAGTAATTTATAACCAAAACTTTACAGCTAACCAAACAGCTAAACCGAAGTCAACTCTCTAAAAGTCAGTGTCATGACTTGCAATTTCCCCTAACCGTTATATAGATTTTAACATAGACTTTTCCTTTTAAAGAACCCAATGGCTAAAAAAATTGAGTGTCTCGCCCACAATAAGGGTATATCTTAATCATCCCCCCACTTTGCCTTACAGGGTAATCAATCTTTAAATACACAATCAAATCATGAAAAATCTACTCAATGTTTCAGAAATTCGGGTCGAGTTCGTTCCTGAGTTTAAAATTTCAGAATGTCCATTAATTACTAATTCTCAGCAAGCTTATAAAATAT